>JABUBL010000244.1_pt1 | contig 14859 bp, 19 predicted proteins | sample 7240371 | NCBI WGS metagenome assembly JABUBL01 (sample SAMN07256343, study PRJNA390944) | subsurface metagenome | isolation source: Methane hydrate marine sediment | place: Pacific Ocean: Eastern North Pacific, ODP site 1244 | collected 2002
CTTCTGCCTTTGAAACTTTTACTATTTCTCCAATACCTGTCTTTGCATTTCTTCTTAGAATTCCGTCAATTCTTATAATTCCTTCTCCAACATCTGCAGGATATGCCCTATCAGCAATCGCCACACCCTCTCTATTTCCTTTAATCACAATAACATCTCCTCTTCTGATGCCAAGCTCCCTCATAATCTCACTATCTATTCTTGCTACTCCTTTATAAGCATCATCCTGCTGTGCTTCAACAACCTTAAGTTGAACTTCTTTTTTTGTCATTTTATCTTATTGTAGATAATCTATTTAATTCTTGAAAGGTTAATCTTTCTATCCTCACTTCCAAATCTCCAAATGAAAAACTTTTATCATTTAAAACCATAAGTATTTCTCCTATTTTATAAACATTATATTTTCCTTCTTGTCTAAATTCATAATTTTTTGATTTTTCAATTGATATCATTTTATCTCCTGTGTTTTTTTATTTCATTTATTTTCCCAAAACTCAGAGAAACTCTTCCAAGATCTTCAAAACATAGCTTTACCATATCATCCATAATTTTTTCCTGTTCCTTTATAAAAGAAACAATTTCTTTGGGAATTGAAACAGCATAACTATTTCCCACAAGTCTCATTTTAACTCTGAATTCTTTGTTCTTCAGATTTATAAATCTGTTGTATTCCTGCTCATCTGCAGGATGAATAATTTTGCCATTGCACCTTGGACAGATAACTGCTCTTAAAATAAATCCATTTTTAACTACTTCTGCCTTCTTCATTTTTATATTGCAATTCCTGCAAAGGATTGTGTTATCAAATATATCTGCCATGATTCCTGTACATTTTTAATATGCAACCGTGTCATAAGACACGGCTGGGTTGAAAAGAGGTTAACTCGTTTCCTTCATAAATTAATGAAGGGGTGAGTAGGGATATATACCTCTTGTGTATACACACAAAGATATACTATTTAAATATTTTGGTTTTTGGATATTTAAATATTTTATGTGTGATTAAATAGAAAAAATAAATATTGATATATCTTATGAAACATTTTAAAAACTCTTAAAAATTATTTTTAAATATGGTCTTAGAAAAAGAGGGGAAAAAATTTTTGAAGAAATTCTGGCATCTTCTCTGGAAAGATAATGGTTTTAAGGGTTGGTTATTCTCAATTATCTTCTTATTTGTATTTATAAAATTCATATTCTTTCCTTTTCTTAGCTTGGTTACAGGAACTGCTTTACCTTTAGCAATTGTTGAGTCATGTAGTATGTACCACAAAGGAAACTTATTTTCTGATTTTGATATGTGGTGGGATAATCACGAAGATAAATACCCTGAATTCATAATAAATAAACTGGATTTCCAGAATTTTCCAATGAAAAATGGATTTAATAAAGGAGATATTCTCCTCATAATTAGAGCAGATCCTGAAAAATTAGAGGTGGGAAATATAATCATTTTTAATGCCAATCAGAGAAATCCTATAATTCACAGAATAGTTGACATAAAAGAAATAAATGACCGAAAAGTTTTCTCTACTCTTGGAGATAATAACATGGGGCAGTTAAACTCTGAAAAAGAAATAACCGAGAACCAGTTAGTTGGAAAAGCTGTCCTGAAAATAGCTCCTTATGTTGGTTGGGTAAAACTCATATTTTACGAATGGCGAAAACCCATTTCAGAAAAAGGCCTTTGCAGTGAGAGATAAGGCCAATAGGAAGATTTTTAAATGATTTTAAACAAAGATAACAAAGTAAATTTGAAACTGTTTCAAAATGGAGTTTTGCCCAAAATGCGGTGCTGTCCTTGTTCAAAAAAAGAAAAGAGATCATTGTCCCAGATGTAAATATTCCACAAAAAGCAAGGTAAAATTAAAAAGTTCTGAAAAGATTGAAGAAAAAAAGAAAATCAGTATTGTCTCTGAAAAAGATATTGAAGTGCGTCCTGTAATAGAACAAGAATGTAAAAAATGTGGAAATAAAAAAGTATATTTTTGGGCTCTTCAAACCCGTGCAACTGATGAAGCAGAAACAAAATTCTTTAAATGTACAAGGTGTAATTTTACATGGAGAGAATATGAATAAGCAGAAATCCAGGATTTCATATGCCTTATAAATTAAAATTTAATTAGATATTTTTTTAAACTTCTTCTAAATTATTAATATAAACGGCTCTGTAGCTCAGTCTGGTTAGAGCACTGGACTCTTAATCCAGGTGTCGGGGGTTCAAATCCCTCCAGGGCCATTTTTATTTCTTAATATTCTTAAGATTCTTAGCAAGGTTGGCCCGCTTTTCAAGAACTCTTGTAACAGTTATTCTCTTCCTACCAACGCTAGCTGGATTTTTAATCACATCCCCTGGTTTTGCAGCAATTATTTTGTTAAGAAGCTGCATAGGAATCTTCTTGTCCCGGGGAATTCCTAACTGGTTATGAAGCACCCCTTTTTTCATACGGATTTTTTGTATCCATTTAGCCATGAATTAGGAAAGAACAAATATGTTATAAATTTTTTGGAAAAACCAAAAAATATCTCCATTAATCATAAATAATATTAAAATAGGAGATTCACTATCAGCCACACAAAAAATAAGAGGAGTAAAAAAGATGAAAAAACTAATGAAACAATTGCGAAAGTCTTCTTTTTATATTTAGTTAAATGAATTATGGAAATTGCGAAAGTAAATATTGATATTGCTCCAAAAAAAATAGTGAAGATATAAGCTTCATCTAAAATAAAAAAGAATAAAATCCATAGGGCTATCATAATCCAAAAAGCAGTTCTTAAGGAATACCAAATAAAGGTTTTTTTAGAATCTTTTTTAGGCATAAATAGAATACAAAGATGTAAGTTATAAATTTTTCTGAAAATTACAAATAGATTACTTAATAAGAAAAACGAATGCGCTGGGGCGGTAGTTAGAATTATCTTATGAGTTTCTGGATGTTCTCAATTGCATCTGCAACTTCTTTTCCCTTCTTGGTCAGTGTTATAATTTTTATTCGCCCCTTTTTTTCAAAACTAACCAAACTCAATATCTCAAGTGTTTGTAGAATCTTTACTGCATGGCTATATGTACAATCAACTTCTTTAGCCAATATACTACCGTATCTCATTCTTGTATTTCTCTTCAAGGAGACCAACATCAATGCTGGCTTTCTCCTGAAAAAGATATCAAAGTTGTCTTTCATTGTGTATTTTTTGTCTTTTAAAGCGTGTATTTTATTGTATATATTCTGATAGTGGTTTACTTTTAAATGTTTTGAAACCAATATTTCCTATAATACACATCAAACAAGCATTTTTAAATCTTTACGTTTAGTAATTTTAAAATAGTAACACCCATAATCAATTCCCTCCTGATTTAAAAATATTTATTAACTATTTTTTGCTTTTAAAAAAATGAAAAAGAAAACAAAGATCCTTGCAATAGGGGACATTCACAGTAATGTTGGTCTTGTAAAAAGATTAGCTGAAAAAGCAAAAAAAGAAAAAGTTGACCTTGTAATTCTTACAGGTGATTTAACCATGGAAGAACAATCAACTGAAAACTTAATCGGTCCTTTTGTAAAGGCAAAAAAACAGGTTTTCCTTATTCCTGGAAATCATGAATCTCCTGCTACAATAGATTTTTTAGCACAGGCATATAATGTAAAAAATATTCATGGGCATGGATTTGTAGAAAATGGTATTGGAATCTTTGGGGCAGGAACAGCAAACATTGGAATACATCAAATCGGTGATAAAAATATATTCAAACTTCTTAAAAAAGGAAATAAAGAAATAAAAAACGCAAAAAAGAAAATCATGGTAACTCATATTCATCCTTTAGGAAGCAAAACAGAGGTGTTTGGTTTTGAGGGTTCAAAAGCTGTAAGAGATGCTATAGAAAAATTTCATCCAGACATCTTAATAAATTCACATATCCATGAAGCAGGAGGGATTGAAGAAAAAATAGAAAAAACACAGGTTATAAATGTCAGCAGAAAAGAGAAGATTTTTGAGGTTTGATTATTTATTTGGGTAAATATATTTTGGGAATATGTTTTTGGGACTCTTTACGTCTAAGAAGAATTGATTCTAAAAAAGAATCACACCCTCTCGACGCTAACTTTTCAAGAGTTTCTTTTAATGTAGATTTGCAAGAGTCTTCTCTAACTAAAAATCTAAAAAAATATTTTTTACTATTAGATCTATTTTTATTATTAAATCTACGAATGAATCCTGCACCGTCATACCACTCATGATGATAATTTATTCCATCTTTTGTTTTATCTACTTCTCGCTTATCTCCATTAAATATTCCTATATATTTTTCCCCTTTTAAAGAAATCTCTGGCATAAAAAAGATATATCGTTAGTGTTTTTAAGAATTTGTGTTTTCAGAAACCTATAAAAACCCTCATTCTTCCCCATAAAAATGCCAAGAAAACAAAAAAAGACAAAAGAAGAGAAAATTGCAGAGAATTTTTTTCCAATTGATCCTAGTGATTCAAAACAGACTATTGAAAAAAAATATAAAAAACCAGACATAAGATCCCTTGAAAAAGTAGAAAAAATATCAAAAAGAAAAAAGAAAGCGACAAAGTCAAGAACAAAGAAAGAATTCAAAATCCCAAAAATAAAACTCAAGCCCAAGGGATACGAACTTATTATTACAGAAAAGCCGCAAGCTGCATTAAAAATTGCTTCTTCTCTGGGAAAATCTACAAAGAAGAGTGACAAAAACATTCCTTATTACGAAATAGAGAGAGATAGTAAAAAGATAATTGTTGCTTGCGCAGTCGGACATTTATTTACACTGAAGCAGAACATACCTGGTTCAGAGATTCCTGTATTTGATATTGTGTGGGTACCAAACTATTTTGTCAGGGAAAAAGATTTTAGCAAAAAATATTACGATACTCTCTCAAAACTTATAAAAAAAGCAGGCAGCCTGACAGTGGCCACAGATTATGATGTTGAGGGGGAAGTTATTGGTTTAAACGTTGTAAGATTTATAGGTGGACAGGAAGACGCAAACAGAATGAAATTCTCTACTCTGACTGAAAAAGAATTAAACAAAGCTTATGAAGAAAAATCTAAGCAAATTGATTGGGGGCAGGCTATTGCAGGAGAAACCAGGCACTATCTGGATTGGTTCTACGGAATAAATCTATCAAGAGCTTTAATGAATGCAATAAAATCAACAGGAAAATTTAGAATAATGTCTATAGGAAGAGTTCAGGGACCTGCTTTAAAACTTATTGTTGAAAAAGAAAAAAAGATTTCTGAATTTAAAGCAATACCCTACTGGCAAATTTTTATTAAATTAGAAGATACTGAAATAGAATTAATCCATAACAAAGATATTTTCAATAAATCAGAATTAAAAAAATTTGAAAGCATAGTTGGAAAAACAGGAAAAGCAGAAACAAAGAAAAAAGAGCAGAAACTTTCTCCAAACCCTCCTTTTAATCTTACAAATCTTCAAACAGAATCTTATAGGCTCCATAGTATAACTCCATCAAAAACCCTGCAAACAGCTCAGAGCCTTTATCTCTCTGGTCTTATATCTTATCCAAGAACTTCTAGCCAAAAACTTCCTCCTTCAATAGGCTATAGAGAAATTTTAAAAAAGCTTTCAAAAAGATATAAAGCAGAAAAATTAATAACCAGAAAAAAGCCAGTAGAAGGAAAAAAATCTGATCCTGCCCACCCATCTATTTATCCAACAGGAAACTTCAAAAGTTTAGGAGGAAATGAAAAAAGAATTTATGATTTAATTGTTAGGCGGTTCATATCTCTTTTCATAGAAGATGCTGTTATTGAAAATAAAACTATAAAAGTTGAAATTGAGAAATTGGTTTTTATTAAAAAAGGAACTGAGATAAAAAAGAAAAACTGGCTTGAAATCTATCCCATAAAGATAAAAGAAACTTCTCTTCCCCACATAAATGGAGATGTAAAAATTGTTGATTTAAGAACAGAGGAAAAAGAAACTCAGCCTCCAAAGAGATATACCCCTGCCTCTATAATTTCTGAACTGGAAAAAAGAAATCTTGGAACAAAAGCTACAAGAGCAAGTATACTTGAGACCCTTTATTATAGAAATTATATAAAAGATCAAAGTATAAAAGCAACCCCTTTAGGAATCTCTCTGATAGAAACTTTAGAAAAACATTCTCCCATAATAATTGATGAGGCCTTAACCAGAGAATTTGAAAAAGGAATGGGGTCTATACAAAGCTCAAAGAAATTTTATAAAGAAAAAGAAGAAAAAATTCTTGATAAGGCAAAAGAAACCATAATTAAAATTTCAAAGCAATTCAAAAAAGAGGAAAAGAAGATAGGAAAAGAACTTTTAGCTGCAAACCTTAAACTAAGAGAAGAACAAAAAAAAGAAAATGCCCTAAATATCTGCCCTATCTGTAAAAAAGGACATCTCGGCATTACATATTCCAGAAAGACCAGGAGACAGTTTGTTGCTTGTGACGCTTATCCTAAATGTAAAAATACTTATAGCTTACCGCCAAACGGATTTATTAAAAAAACAGGTAAAAACTGTGAAAAGTGCGGGTTTCCAATTTTAATTAGGTTAAGCAAAGGAAAACGACCATGGGAATTTTGCTTTAATCCTGAATGCCCAACAAACAAAGAGAGAATTGAACAATATCGAAAAAAGAAATTAGAGAACAATAATTCTTAAAAAGTATTTATTCCTATATTTCTCATGAGTTTAAAAGATTTAGAAGAAAAAGCTGTTGAAATTAGAGTTCGCGGCGATCTTCATAAGATAGTTCAAATCTTGGGTTCTGTAGAATCTGTTTCAGGATTTAATAAAGATCAAAAATTCTTAGATATAAATTTAAAAACAATAAAGAACTATGTGGGATTGCTAAAATTTTACGGTACTAGTCCTGTAAGAGGAGGAGATATTATAAAGGCTGGTCTTGTTTTAAATGTATATTATGGGAAAAGATGGCAGCGGACATATTCTAAGAAAGATGGAAGTGGATCTCTTCTTTATTTAGGAATACTAAAACAAGATGGGTCTTTTGGAAGAATAGATTTTATGGATGGTTACAATCCTATGCACGATGATGCTATAAAATTAGGATTATTCTAAACCCACTTACCCAGAGTTGTCTGGGTCTTGATCTGCTCGAGAAGCCTGCTTTTTTTAAAGACTTTTTCAGGATCAAAACCAAATTTTATCATTCCGACTTTCTTTGAGCTATTAAGCATTTCATTCATTTCATTAAATTCAAGTTTTCTGTGATCTAAGGCTTTTCTTACAGATTCCCGCACAACCCATACTCCAAGAGCTGCCCAGTAACTCGGAAACTCCATTCTTATCGCCAAGACAGAGGCCTGCCTTTTTATTTTTTCAAGATATTCTAAAACAGGAAGTCTTGAGGCATAGTAACCTCCTCTTGTATTTGAAGCATAATTTTTTCTTCCGCTATATCCTTCAAAATCTGTTGCAGCTTTTATTCTGTTTGAGGAATTCCATGAACTCCCAGGTAAGTAAAGCTCAAAAAGTTCATAGCCCCAAATATTTGGGAAAAACATTATCAGATAAGCATTTCCCATGAATTCTCCAAAAAACATCTCGTAATTTTCAATCCATTTATAATCTTTAATTTTTTCAAAAAGTTTCTTTCCTATGATATCATCTGTTGCAGTAATGCTCCACCTTGTCGGAACAAATCTTTTGTCTTTTTTCAAACCAAGAACACCTACACTCAGAATTTTGCTTAAAGTATATTCATTAAATTTATTTTTATAAAGATATTCAATCCCCTCTGATGATTTTATCTCATCGTTAATTATCCTGTCAAGTTTTCTGTCTATTTTCACATTGTTTGTGATTTTTGCTTTTTTTAATGGGGCTGCCATTCCCTGGGGTGATAAAACCTTGTCTTTTTTTAATCCAGGACCAATTTTCCTCTTCAACTCAATTTCCACATCAACAGGTTTTGAAGCAAGAGCAAGCTCCTGAGCTACCTGGACAAACTTATTATTGTCTAAACGAGAATCTGTTACTTTTAACTGAAACCTTGAATTCAGGAGGTTCTCCCTCAAATTTATTACGTCTTTTATACCAAAATTATGTTTTGCCCAATATTTTGCGTCGTCATAAACCCATACATTCTCGTCTTTTTCAAGCGGGCTTAAAATTCCAACATTTACAGAAGGATATTTAAGTTTAGAGCCGACAAATACGCTTGGCGGAGAATTCGTATCCAGCTCTGAAATCCTGTTGAGATTTTTATACTTGAAGCTCATCTCAGCTATCTTTTTTATAACTTCAAACCTAATATCTGCCATAAAAATTATAATGAATTAAAGTTTATATTCTTTAAGAACTACCAAAAAGTTGCTCAGTTTTTGGTTGATTAAAACCAACGCTTTCTAAATATCCCTCTGTCTCTGATTTCAAACGACATTTCTTTCTTTGGCATGTTTCTATGCTTTAGAAGAATTGCTTTTTTCTTTCCGTTTTCGTTTTTCAATTCAATTATTGTTTTACTCCAGTATTTAAACAAATCTCCTCCGACAATATTTGCCTCTGGTTTAATTCCTTTTTTCCATTCTTCTTCTGATAAAAACCCATGATAAACCTGATTTGTGATTAAAACAGGGATATTTTGTTTTCTGGAGATTTCTGCAAGAATTCTCATTTGCCTTGCAACCTCCCTATTAACTTCTTTAACTTTGTTTTCATCTTTCAATCTAACCGTATCACCAAGTTTAAGTCTATAAAGCATAGCCATCCCATCAACAACTATCAATCCAACATTTTCTTTTTTTATTTTACCAAGAAGTTTAATAAAAATCTTTTTCTGTTCATTAAAATTTGTTGGATTTAAAAGCAGGATGTTTTTTAGAATTTCTTTATACTCCTCTCCGACAATTTGCCTGACTCTTTCAGTAGAAAAACCACCTTCTGTATCTATAAAAATAACCTTATTTCCTTTTTTAGCCTGGCTACATGAAGCCAAAAGGACAAAATTTGTTTTTCCGCTTGCCGGAGGGCCTGCAATCATTGTTATAATTCCTTTTTCATAACCTCCATAAAGCCACTTATTCAGATCAAAACTTCCTGCAGAGATTTTTCTAACATACATTAAGAAAAAAAAGAAGTTAGAATTAATAAGGATTGTTGTAGTATATTTAAAGGAAGATTACGCGAAGGAAACCTTGGTGTCCTCGCTACTTCATAGCCAAGAAATCCTTCTCAATTTTGTCAAGATCCTTGGTTATTGCTGCAATTGCATCATCAAAAGCTTTTTTTATTGTTTTCCCTTTTACCTTTACATTAAGTATTGTCTGTTCTGAAGGGTGCTCTCTTTTCCATGCAGCAAAAGTAACTGAAGGATCTTTATTGAAATAAACCCTAAGAAGTTCTGCTATTGTAAGATTTTCAACCTGTATCTCAATTTCATCCTTTGAAGTCTTTAGAATATTCATTTCCATAATAAGAATTCACTATTTTGGTTTATAAAACTTTCTTGCTGAAAGTTTTACTCCTCTTTTATTTCATCTGTTTCTTCTGAATTTTTCTCCTGCTCCTCTTCCAAACTTTTACCTATTTTCTCTGCTTGCTCTTTCATTTTTTTTAGATCAGATATTGTTAAATCCTGCATTGTTTTTTTATCAAATTTTATTATTCTTGCTGGTGATTTTTCATGACTAAATCCAGTGGTTTTTGAAACATCCTTAACAAGATTTATTCCAAGAAAACCTTCAAGTTTATTTACAAGCCTGTAATCATCCTCTGGAAGAATTCCCTGCTCTACCATTTTTATTGCTGCAGTTGATTCTGAAATTTCCTTTGCCAGTTGTTCCTGGGTTAGTTTTTTCAGCCTTCTTGTTCTCATAATAATCCAGTGAAAATTATCAACAAGATCAGGTCTTGGTTTTTTTTCTTTAGGAACCGCCGTTTCATAGTTTTTGTCTGCAATTTCTTTTAAAGTGGTTTCTGTATTGGTTTTTTCATCTTTTTTCTCAGGTTCTCCAGAGTCTTTTTTTTGCCTTCTTACAGATAAAAGCATATCATGAATTTTCAGCTCTTTTTCAGATTCTTTAAGCTGGAAAGTTGTGGGTCTTCTCAGAATAGGCATATCCTCTTCTTTGGAACAGGCTTCACAAATTTTTATAATTCCTTCTGAAGATATGGCATCTAAAAGCCTTGCTTTTTCTCTAGATACCCCACAAATAGAACATTCCATAAAAAAATTAGTTCTAAAGGATTTTTTAATATTTGTGTGGAGAAAGATATAGTTCTAAATTGTTCTTCTATTCAAGATACTTTTTTAAGTCATCAACAAAGTTAATTTCTGAAATAACATGCTCATCAATAATCACAACAGGATATTCTGGAATATTATATTTTGAAATTAAAGAATTCAGAGATGTTAAATCGCTATCAGCAGCTATTGGAATTAGGATAATTTTGTTTTCCATTTCCTGCTTTAAATCAAAAAGAATTTTTGACCAAACCCTATTGGTTGCTTTTTTTGTCAGGTCCTCTGTTTCATATTCATAAAGATAAACAACTACAGAAACATTTTCTTTACATTTATCAGGAATATCCATAAGATTTATCCATAAAAGAGTTCTTAAAAGATCATATTTTCTATGTAGAATCTTTAAAGCTTCTGACAGTTTCCCTGATTCTTCATATTTTTCAAGTATATATGCTTCTTCGTAAATCTTATCTGCAAATTCAATGTTTGCACCTACAAGAACATCGCAGCTAGCTAAGCCAGTACCTATAACATCTGTGAGCTTGCTAAGAGCAAAAGAATCCATGAGAAAAATCTCTGATAAAACATAATAATCACTAATTTCATCTATCTTGCTTCCTTCATAAGCTATTCCTAAAAAAATTCCTACTGCAAAAACAATTATTGTCAAAATCAGTGCCTGCCAAAAAACACTTTTTGTATTTTTTATCATTTTACCAAGCCTTCTCTTTTTTCACGTATTTAAATAGTGATGTTATTAATATAACAGGGTATGCAAGCAGATAAATAAATGAATATATTAAAATGTTAAATATCCCCACCTTTTTAAATTCTTTTTCTTTTGAATATGAAAGTGCTAAAATTGTAAATAATAAGCTAAGGAGAAGGATGGCGGTTCCAAAAAACAAAAGAACACTGGGAGTAAGATTTATTTCTCTTAAAGTTAAAACAGCTGTCTGTGCTCCTATAGAATATTTTGTAATAAGATAATGGATAGTAATTCTTCTGAATCCCCTGTAAATTAGAATTGCTATTCCTAAAATTCCTAATACCCAGGATAATATAAAAAAAGGTAAAACAAAACTTCCCAAGATTCCTTTTCTCGCAAAAGCTCTTCTGTATTTATTTATAGTCTGTATCCCCCCAATATTCCACCTTACTCTCTGGAGATACCATGTCTTAAATCTATTAGGTGCAACGGTGTATGCCTTTGAAGGAACACTCATCTCAATTTTATACCCTTTAGAAAGAAAACGCCATGTTATCTCAATATCTTCTGTAAGATTGTTTTCATCAAACCTTCCTACATCATCAAAAGCTTTTTTTCTATATATTGCTAATGGCCCTGGGGTAACATAGATTGCACCAACAAACCCCAAAAGTTTTCTTGTAAAGGCAATTATTCTGTACTCAATTGACTGCAATTTCTCAATAAATCTTTTTCTTTTTTTAACAAAAATAGAGGATGTTACAGATACTATATTTTTATCATCAAAAAAACCAATCATCTTTTTTATAGCATCTTTCTGAGGATAAGAATCTGCATCAACAAAACCAATAAGCTCTGTATCAGCAAATTTTGCTCCGTAGTTTTTTGAACCGCTGGCCTTTCCTGTATTCTTTGGGGTTTTTAAAGCCATAATTTTTTTATATTTTTTTGCGTATTTTTTTATGACTGCATAAGAATTGTCTGTACTGCAGTCGTCAACAACAATTATCTTTTTAAGCCCTTTATAATCTGAATTAAGAACTGCCTCAATTGTCCCCCCTATATTCTTTTCTTCATTATAACAAGGAATTACTATGCTTAAAGAATGATTTTTGGTTATTTTTGGGATAGAAAAGAAATCTTTTCTGTTTTTTGCATAAATCAAAAGAAAAAGAAAAAGAAAATAAAAAGCTATAAAAGAATAAACAAGGTAGATTATTGTTAATAGTTCAGGCATTTTTTATTTAAGTTCCTCCTTCAGAAATATTAAAATAATCATAAAAATCCCCACTTAGACTTAATTCAAAAGTACGCCCTGTTTTTTTCTTTTTTATCAATCCTAACCCAGAAAATTTTTTTGTATGATCATAAGCTTTGTTTCCTCTTATTTTTACAATCACTGATTGCTTTATCGGTTGTTTAAGGGCAATAATTGCAAGAGTTTCCTGTTCTGCCTTTGAAAATTCTGAAGATCCTGTTGCCAAGCGATTAATAATATGTGAAAACTCAGGTCTCACATCCATCTTCCACATGTTGTTTTTCTCAATAATCTGAAGTGCAGAATCCTGCTTTTCATATTTCTGTTCAAGTTGCTCTAATAAATCCCTAATTACTATTGGATTTAAATCTGAAAGCGATACTAAATCCTGCATATTGAGAAACCTACCAGAAATAAAAAGTATGGCTTCTATCTTTTTCAAATTATCTTTCTCTTTATTCATTTTCAAACCTTAAACCTCAAAATAGAACCAATCCCTCCCATATTGTAAAACTGCTCTCCTTCACTGGTTTCTGTTGATATAATTTTTACTTCAGCGCCTGTGTTCTTAGCTATTTCCATTAATTCTTTTACAAGTGATTTTGAGAGTTTGTCTGATAAATACAGAATTTCTACAGCTCCTACCTCCAAAGCTCTTCTAGTATTTTCTTCTCCAAGAAAAGTCTTTTCTGGATTCTCCCCAAGATGCTGAAAAAACTTTTCAATATCTTTTTTCTCTAAAGTTCTTTCATGGTCTCTTAAAAGGTTTTGTGATTTTTCAACAAGTTCGTTAAGTCCTGATTCTGAAGCATCCCCTATATCAACTTTTCCAATAATCTTTTTTCTGAGCTGTGTGATCATATATTCTCCATCCAAGAATTCGTCTTTTGTAGGCACAGGTCCTCCGATAATAATTCCTTTCAGCTTAGGCATATTAAAAAATATCTTTTTCATTTCATCTGCAATTCTTTTGTAAAACTCTTTTGTAAGACCTTCTGTAATTCTGTGAAATCTCTGACTTGATTGGCCTCCAGCCCTAACCTTGCTTGGAACCCCAGAAGTCATCTTCTGAAGAACCCCTATTCTTTTTCCTTCAAGAAGTCCCATGGTTGCTTCTTTCCTGTCCATAACTAAAAGACCGAATACTTCAGAGACTTCAAGCATTTCTTTCAAGGGTTCAAGTACAAATTCTTTATCACACCTATAAAGTCTGCTTTTTATCGGAAAAGGGGGTTCTATAGCCCACAAATGCAAATCCTGCTGCCCTTCAACCTTTGAAATATTTCCAGAGAAAAGAGCAAGACCATTTTCAGGGGTTTTCTTCAAGGTCTTAAGTTCACGAATAAGTTTTTCCAAAGCTTCAATAACATTCTTCCTTGTTCCAGTGGATTTTATATTCTTTGCAGTTGATTTTTCTGCCCCGAGCTGTCTTTGTACAGAATTAATATCATATCCTGCAGGAACATAGACTGTAACAAGCTCTGTGTGTCTTCCTTTATGTTTCTCAAGTTTCTCTAAAATTTCTGCTAATTCGGATTTGTTTAGTTTTGTCATTTTTTAAGTTAAAAATTTTATAATCTCTACATTTAATTTGCTCTCCTTTATCTCTTCCGCCCCTGTTACATTTTTTAAATCTTCTAATGAATTTTTTAGAAGATTTTTATCTCTTTTATTTATACCCAAGATTATTTTTGAATTCATAGATTTTTGAGCAGAGGATTTTTCTTTTCTAACTTTATAAATTATTGCTTGTATCAATGCAAAAAGTTGATATTTTTTTGGATTAATCTTCCTTAGTGAAGGCCATTTGCAAAGATGAATACCCTTGTTTTTTTCATTCTTTCTAAAATATTTCTGATAAATTTCTTCTGTAATGAAAGGCATAATCGGAGCAATCAGCTTCAATATTGTTAATAAGCTTTGATATAAAGTATATTTGGCAGATAATTTTTCGTTTCCTTTCCCATTATAAACTCTCTTTTTAACAATCTCTAAATAATCATCACAAAAACCTTTCCAAAAAAATCGTTCTATTTCTTGCTTTGATTTTGAATATTCGTAGTTCTCAAAATTAGCGGTTACAGAATTTACAACCATCTGTAATCTTTCTAAAAAAGCTTCATCCAACTTTTCAAGCTTCTTCGGTTTCTTTGGCTTGGATTTTCCAACACACATAAAAACAAACTTCGATGCGTTGAAAAGTTTTGTAACAAATCTTTTTCCAGCAACCAGGTCTTTTTCCTGATAATTTAAATCTTCTCCTAGCTTAGAACCTGCTGCCCAAAATCTTAGAGCGTCAGAACCATATTTCTGTATCGCATCTCTTGGTTCAATAATGTTACCTTTACTCTTAGACATCTTTTCTCCTTCAAGTCTAACAAAACCAGAAACAACAATATTCTCCCATGGAATCTTATTCTCGTGTAAGTAGGCCTTAACAATAGTATAAAAAGCCCATGTTCTGATTATGTCGTGTGCTTGTGGTCTTAGAGAATAAGGTAATTTGCTTTTGTTTCCAACTAAAGAAGATGCTATCTGAGGAGTTAAGGAAGATGTTGCCCAAGTATCTAAAACTTTTATTTCTGGCTCAGCTCTTCTCTTACATTTAGAACATTTTTTCTCTATTTCAGAAGGATTTAAAGGAAGCTCTTTCTCGTCGGCAA
>JABUBL010000246.1_pt1 | contig 14816 bp, 12 predicted proteins | sample 7240371 | NCBI WGS metagenome assembly JABUBL01 (sample SAMN07256343, study PRJNA390944) | subsurface metagenome | isolation source: Methane hydrate marine sediment | place: Pacific Ocean: Eastern North Pacific, ODP site 1244 | collected 2002
ATTTTTTTGGACATTCTTCTACGCAGATTCCGCAACCCTTACAATAATCGTAATCAATTACAGGTTTATCATCCTCTATATAAATCGAAATATCCGGACAGAATTTCCAGCATATCATACAGCAAATACAATTTTCATAATCAATAACCGGTTTAACATTTCGCCAGGCACCTGTCTTGTTAAATAACATCGTATCGACAGACATTGCATTCAAGGGGATGTCCTTAGCCCGGTTATAGACTATCTTTCCTTTAGACATTTACTCCTCCTTAAAATTTACAGAATTATATGCCTCTGTTGCAGCCTGAGCATTCTCTTCGGGCTTTATAGGGACAATTTCCTTTATTCCGTTAATAAGCGTTTTCAAGCTGACAACACCAGTTACTCTTGAAAATGCCCCAAGTATTGCAGTGTTTACGATGGGCGAGGCTTTAGGTCCTAACTTATACTTTATGGCAATGTTGTAAGCATCCACTGTAGCAACCCTGAAATCTTTACAAAACTCTTGGAAATCACCTGGTTTTTTTGTCGTATTTATAAGAATCCATCCTCCCTTATGTAATCCTTCTGTAACATCTATCGCCTCTATCAGCGTTGGGTCAAGCACAACAACATGGTCTGGATTGTATATCTTCGAACGGACATATATCTCCTTATCATCTATACGTGTAAATGCATAAACAGGTGCGCCCCTTCTCTCTACGCCAAACTCTGGAAAGGACTGAACATATCTTCCTTCGCTTGCAACAGCAATTGCAAGTGCTTTTGATGCAACCACTGCACCCTGACCTCCCCTTCCATGAACCCTGATTTCAATCATTCTCCCTCCTTAAACTACACATTATTTGCTACTTTTTATTCGTTAACAGCCTTAGTGTCTGCATTTCACAATTTTATTTTCCCCTTTTTACTTTTTCCTTTACCCCGTTAGAAAATTATTTTCTAACGGGGTTTATCCTTCCAATTCATCATTCGTGCCAAAATTACCATCTCATCAGGGTCGCGCCCCAGGTAAAACCTCCACCAAAAGCATCAAGGAGCACCAAATCACCTTTTTTTATTCTCCCTTCCCTTACAGCCCAATCAAGTGAAATAGGTATTGTAGCAGAAGAAATATTTCCAATCTTGTCTATCGTTACCATTGTTTTCTCACGGGGAATACCAAACCTTTTTATCGTTGCATCAATAATCCTGATATTTGCTTGATGAGGTATAAATAGGGCAATCTCTTCAGGTTTAATATTTGCCTTCACAAGAACCTTTTCTGCAGCAAGCGCCATCTTTCTCACTGCATGTTTAAAAACTTCGTTTCCTTTCATATAAATTGTATGCAGGTTTTTGTCAACCGTCTCATGGGTGGGAGGCATACGTGAGCCACCAGCTGGTTGAATCAAAAGGTCACCAAGGGAACCATCTGCACCCCAGTAGGATGAAAGAATCCCAGAGTCATCATCACATTCTTCCATTATGACAGTACCCGCACCATCTCCAAAGAGCACACAGGTTGTACGGTCAGTCCAGTTAGTGATTCTTGTTAGAATTTCCACACCACTAACAAGAATTCTCTTTGCGGTTCCTGCTTTAATCAGGCTATCTGCAATAATAAGCCCATAAAGGAAACCTGAACAGGCAGCACTCACATCAAACGCAGGAACACCTTCTATTCCGAGAGCCGTACCTACCCAACATCCTGTTGAGGGGAACGGTGTATCGGGTGATATTGTTGCGCAAATTATAGTATCTATGTCTTGTGGTTTAATGGATGCCATCTCCATAGCTTTTCTTGCCGCATTAACTACAAGACCAGATGCCGCCTCATCATCAGCAACGATATGTCTTTCCTCTATTCCTGTTCTCGTTCTGATCCATTCATCAGAGGTGTCGACTATCTTTTCCAGGTCAAAATTTGTTAAAATCTTTTCTGGAAGATAAGAACCTGTTCCTATTATTTTAGCACCTTTCAAGACTTACTCCTTTACTGTTTTTGCAGCCAATGCAATGGAAAGAAATTTCGAGTCCTCAGAATCAGCACGGGAAGTAAGAATACAGGGGGCTGAAGTCCCTGTTACAAGGGCAGCAAGCCTTCCTCTACCTAATTGTGTTATAGATTTGTAGAAGGAATTACCTGCCTCAATATTGGAAAAGAGAAGTATATCTGCATCTCCAGCAACAGGGCTTTCAAGACCTTTTATCACACAACACTCTTTGGAGACCGCAACATCAAGTGCTAGAGGTCCATCAACAATAGCCCCTCTAATCTGACCTCTCCTTGCCATCTGTGTGATTATTGCAGCATCGATAGTTGCATTCATCTTGGGGGAAACCTTCTCCGTTGCTGCAATAATGGCTGCTTTTGGTTTCTCAATATCAAACATATGTGCTATTTCAATACAATAGTTGAGTATCTGTATCTTCTGGGAAAGATCTGGGAGTGGTATTACCGCAACATCAGCAGTAAAAAGTAGTTTTGGATACGTTGGCACCTCAAGCACAGCTATATGACTCAATATTTTTCCCTTATGCAGTAACCCCTCTTCCTTGTCGAGTATAAGTTTCATATAGGATGATGTGCTTATCAATCCTTTCATAAGAATATCTGCCTTTTTGTTTGTTACCATCGTAATTGCCTTTTTGCCTGCTTTCCATTCATCTTTCTCATCTATAATATCAAAAAGGCTGATATCGATCTTCTTTTCGATCGCAATCTTCTCCATCCTCTCTTTATGACCGATCAGGGTAATATCAACAACATTTTCCTTTACTGCTTTATGAGATGCCTCTATTGTATGAGGGTCATGACCACAGGCAACTACGACCCTTCTATTTTTTGAACTCTTTACAGTTGTAAGCATTTCATCGAGCGACTTTATGGGCATTACTTTCCTCCTCATAGATTACGAATACTAAAATTTTCGCTGGAATATAACACACTACAGTAACAATGTCAAATAAATTTCTTTACTTTCTCAAAACAAAATCTTATTTCATACTATCTTCTTACATTCTTATTAGGGGCCTTCAATTAAACACCCCTACTTCAACAATTTCACTGCAATATACATAAAAAAAGATTTTGTAAGAAAAAAATAAACTGAAATAATCATACTAATTTGCTCTAATGTACAATTTGGGATATTACACAGAATGGTGAAGGTTTTATAGATAGGTCTTTACAAGTGTCCAAATACCCAGAATAAGAACCAATATTCCTAAGATTACTCGTAACCTATCAGTTTTCATTTTCTTTGTCGTAAAGGCACCAAAAGGGGCAACTGTAACTGCACCCAGAAGTAAAGCCAGTACCAATTCCCACTTGAAAATGTTCTCTGAAAAAATCTTTTGAAAGAAATCTCTGAATGGCAAATCAAGGATAGGACCTTCAATTTCTTTAATAACTCGTCCAATTACATATGTCAGAAAAGCTGCAGTACAGATAGGTACTTCAGCAAGGGTGGTAACCCCAATTGCACCTTTATGGTCCTGTCCTGATATCACCTGCCCTGCCGTAACAACGGGTCCGAAACCACCACCAGTCAATCCTTTATTAAACGCGCTCAAAATCCCTACACCCATAATCCTCTTCCATGAGAACCGGAATACGATTTTAGATAATAGAACGATTCCCATACAAATAACAAGGACACCTATATATGTTTTCAAAAAAACTTTCGGAATATTAATGGCAAGAATCGCAGCAAAAATTGTTGCAACTAAACCGAATGACGTTATTACAAAAACAATTTTTAAATCCTTGGATGACGGGTGGAAACTCACATTACGAAAACCATGATGAAATATTGAAGCCGTAAATCCTCCAACTGCTTGTGAGAGTAAAATCGAAGGAACAACAATAAGAGGGTCAAATCCCATAATTATTAAAACAGGCGAAAGAATTGTCCCATAACCCATTCCCAGTGACGAATCAATATACTCGCAGCAAAATGCCAATGCAGCAATAAATATGAACCAACCTACCGTGATTTCCACGATTATACCTCCTGAATCTTATCGTCTATTAACTACTTACTAAACTCTGTTGTAAACAAAAGTTTGTCATTGCGAGTTCTTCCTCTTGATTGACTTAAACAAATTAGCAATGACGTGATTCGCTGAGTATTTACACCTCTCTTCTTATTATCTCCTCTGCATTTTTTGGTATTGACTCTTCTACCTCAGGAGTCATCTTTTCAGAAAATTTCACCACATCCTTTACCTCTATTCCATAAATTGAGATCCTCTTCGGAATCTTCAAGCTCATCTTCCTGCCCAATTCAATTGCTGTTACAAGATTAATTGAATGTAAAGAGGTGAGGTGGAGAGTACTCTCAAGATCTTCTATAGGGATCTTATAAAGGGTTCCAGGTTCTCCTCCCTTTTCTATTGCATCAACAATTACCAGTTCATCATACCCCTGTATAACATCAAGGATTCGCAGCCCCGCCATACTTCCAGTAACAAAATCTATTCCATTACTATCACCCATAATGGACTTTATCTTGTCTACCACTCTTATACCAACTGCATCATCTGATAGGATAGGATTTCCCAGTCCGAGGAAAAGGAGTTTTCTCATTCTATACTACCTCTTCTCAACCTCTTTCATCAGTCATTCAGTCCATAAATCAAAACCTTTTTTGGCTGTCGCTAAGAGTTGTAAAATAGATTCGAGTTTGAGATTTAAAGAGTTTATATATTTTCTTTCTATCATAGTGGCTAATAGTATACTCTATTATAAGAAAAATTGCAACTCTTTTCTACAATCTTGTTAATGCAAAGAAGATAGATCTTTTACAATTTTTTCTTTATCTCTAAGTCAGTAGATAATCTATACTAAAGGCGGAATTCTTACCCTTCTACTATAGAAGCAGGATTTACGCTGTGCTCAAATATTCTATTCGTTTAAGGAAATGCGTAGTAACAGTACCACTATTCTTCTCTCTTTATCCTCTTGTACAACCTACCGTCGGATGTGTATATATTAATCTGCAGAGGCATCTGTCCTGGTAGCGAGTGAGTAGCACAGGATAGGCATGGGTCATAAGCCCGAAAAGCCATCTCCACCATGTTGAGAATTCCCTCGTTTACATTGCCTTTCTTTATAAGGGCTTTTGCCGCCTTCTCTATGGACATGCACATCCCACCGTAATTGAAGGCAGTAGCTACAATAAGATTAATCTTCTCTATAAGACCATCTTTATTTGCAACATAGTGATGGATAAGACTTCCTCTCGGTGCCTCTATTGTACCGATACCTTCTCCTATTATTTCTCCTGGAATTGTTCTTACCTTTGATGATGTTATCTCGGAATCTTTTGCAATCTCCACAACCCTCTCTGCTGCATAGAGACACTCTATCGCTCTTGCCCAATGGAAGGCTAAGGTATTATGGACAGGTTTCCCTCCAAGAGTATCAAAGAATTGCTCATAGGCTTCCTGTGCCTTCGGTGTAGCCATACCATCTGCCACGTTTAACCGTCCAAGAGGCGCTGTTCTCATGAGTCCGGAACCTTTACCATCTATAATCCCATTCCATCCGATATTCTTTAGATAGGGGAATTTTAGATAAGTCCAGGGTTCAACATGTTCTCTTATATGCTCAAGGTAGTCTTCTCCTTTAAACTTTACATACTCCTTCCCCTCAGGGTCAACCACTCTTAGTTCTCCTTCGTAGAAGTTTATCTTGTTTTTGTCGTCAACCAATCCAATATAATACGTCTTGTGGTAGTATACATTTTCATCCAGGATAAGGTCGAGATACTCCTTCTTCTTCAGGATATAATCATCTACTACCTTAAGAGTAAATAGAGAAAAATCAACCAGTGCTTCGCCCATCTTCAGGATTTCTTTCCTATCCTCTTCCTTCAGCAGGTGCGATACACCGCCAGGTATACTATAAACTGGATGTGTTGATTTCCCTCCAAGCATATCCTCTATCTTTACTGCATATGCTCTATGCTGTATCACTTTTTTACCTATTTTAAGTCCTAACTTTTCTATCACTCCAAAGAGATTTCGCTTTGAAGGGTCTGCAGTCGGTCCAACAATAAAGTCTGGAGCGGGACCAAGGGCATATATATGTTCAAGATGACTTTCCAGCATATGAGCACAGTAACCGAGTTCCCTCAGTTTCTTCCCTGTTGGAGGAGGTTCTACTCCAAAGACATTATCCAGAGCTTTACTTGAGGCAGGCAATATGGTGAGCCCAGGGGCATACTCCGCAGAGTCTTGTTACAATCCTCGGCATCTCTTCAGCTGGTCTTCCTTTGCAGAATTCCTCGAATCCTCTCAGTTCTACTATCTGGAAGTATGCTTTATCGACATCTTTATTATCGTCAAGAAAGATACTGATCTTTGCATGCCCTTCAAGTCTCGTAACTGGATTGATTACTATCCTCTTTTTATCTTCTGACATCATCCCTCCTTATCCTTAACAACTCTTCTCAAAAGAGATTTTGGTAACGAGAACCTGTAGAAATAACCGAGAGGGTCTTTAATCTGCGCCATAAGTTTCATAATCTCATCTTCAGTGATTTCTGCTTCCTTATCGGTCATTCCAAGGATAGAAGCTATAGCCGATAACATGGAACCTCCCTGATCCATTGTCAGGGCTGTTGGTCCCATACATCCTCTGCACGGCATATTTGCATCTATACAGGGAGCACCACACCCAGCCCTTGTACAAGGACCAAGACAGATAATACCCTGTTCTAAGAAGCACTTCTCAGGATCTAGTTCTACTTCTGTGATGTATCGTATCTTATCTATAGATATCTTCTCTTTCTTTTCCCTTGGACACTCATCGCATAAAGTCTTCTCTGATGCTATGATTGTTCCTTTCGGCGGTAAAGGAGCCTTCTCCTCTACAAAATCTTTGACTATCTTCAGTATCTGCATATTCATATCATGGGTCGGAGGACAGGCAGGAACATAATAGTCCACATCAGTAACATCATCAAGAGCAAATACCTCATCATAAAACTCTGGAAGAGTAAGTTTACGATCTTTATTATCCCGCCACTCTTCCTGTGGTGTTATAAAATGTTCATTTTCTGTCGATGGTGTATCTTTATAAACAGTTTTGAATATCCCCTTTCTGTCAGATACATTTGCTAAACCAGGTATACCACCAAGATGTGCACAAGCTCCGTATGCTATAAGGATCTGGCATTTCTCCCGCATTATATGTGCAAACTCCTCATTCTCAGAGTTTCGCACAGCACCATGGTATAACCCTATGGTTATTGACTTCTCAGGCATAGCTTTAAGGTCCTTGTATTTTACATCAATCAAGGTTGGTGCAAAGACGATATCGGCTAATTCAAGGAGTTCCAGGAGATTTTCAGAAAGGTTAATAATAGCTATATCACAACCCACACAACTTGCTCCCCGCTTCAACGCCAGCGTTATTTTCTCTTTCTTCATCTCTGCCTCCTTGATGGGCTGGGTCCAAGTTTCTCTATCTTTTCAATAAAACCATTCACCGTACTTGCAAACCTCTGCGCCTCTCCTGCAGAAATCCATTCCAGAGCAAGTCTATCCGGATTTAACCCGAACTGTTTTATGAGGTATTTAAGCAGCGCTATCCTTCGTCTTGTTCTATAATTGCCACTGATATAGTGGCAATCCCCAAGATGACATCCAGCAACTAAAACTCCATCAGCTCCTTTCTGAAACGCTCGTAGTATAAGCTCAGGATCTACTCTTCCAGAACACATCGTTCGTATAACCCTGAAATTAGGTTTCATCTGGAGCCTGGACACACCTGCCAGATCAGCCCCTGCATAAGAACACCAGTTACAACAAAAGATCAGAACTTTTGGTTTAAAGTTATCTTCCAAACATTACCCCTTTTCTTTAACTGAATATCGTACATTAGATCAAAAAGTTTTATTTCGTTATCAACAGTATTTTAAGAAATTGAAAGACTTTATCTTCCATATTTCTTTTCATTTCTTGATTTTCCTTCAATCACTGTTGATTTATCTTTTGAGTGTTTCAATTGTTGGTTGAGTCTGTTTAATTTTACTTTTCATCTTTATTTTTATCTCTTATATTCTCTCCCAATCCCTGTTGATTTGTTTTATTTTTCAAACTCCTTCCAGAGCTGCATCCACCATTGCCACCAGTTGTTCTGATTTAAATCCTTTCTGTTCCATTGCCCCTGATGGACAGGCAGCTATGCAGGTACCACAACCTTTACATAATGCCTCGGTTAGTTTTACTTTTTTCATCTCCCTTCCCTCTTTTTCCTCTGTTACAATCTCTATTGCTCCATATTCACAGACAGGCTCGCAAATACCACAACCATCACAGATGTCTTCATTTACCTCCGCAATTGTTGGTTCTGCTAAATACTTATCTTTTGAGATAATAGTACATGCACGAGATACAGCTGCATTTGCCTGAGCAATAGTCTCATCAATAAACTTTGGTGAATGTGCCATACCAGCCAGAAAGATACCCTCAGTGGCAAAGTCAACAGGACGCAATTTCACATGAGCCTCTAGGAAAAACTTATCCTCGTTTAATGGGATTTTTAACATCTCAGCGACTTCTCCACAATCTGGCTGGGGCACCGTACCAAGACTCAATATCAGCAGTTCAGCATCCAAAATGAGCTGATAATTCAGTAGGGGGTCTTTTAGCGAAACCTTCAAACTCTCTGCCTGAGGTATAATCTCAGGTTTATTGTATTCGTCATAACGGATAAATGTGACCCCAGCTTCTCGTGCCTCTCTATAATAATCTTCTCTGAAACCATAAGTTCTAACATCCCTATAAAGAATATATATATTTGCATTCGGGTTAATCTCTTTGAGCTTCAATGCATTTTTGATTGCCTGTGAACAGCAGGTACGACTGCAATACGGATGACTATCATCTCTGGATCCCACACACTGAATCATTACTATAGAGTTCAGAGTTGAAAGCTCAGGATTTAGAGTTGCAATACGTTTCTCTAACTCAAGTTGGGAAATGACACGGTCATGCTTACCATACAGATATTCTGTCGGTTGATACTCCTTCCCACCAATCGCGACAATGATAATGCCATGCTCTAACTCTACAGTAGGCGCAGTATCATTACATTCGAAGGATCGTCCTGATAAGTCTGGACTCGCAGGAGACGCTTTTTGCGAACGGTGTGTTCCTGCGTTTCCTGCGAACGAAGTGGTACTGCGAGTGGAGCGATCCAGCGTTTTTACAGTAGTCTTATAGTTACCAACAAATCCTTCTATTTTTTCAATATGCGTATCTTTATAAACATGAATAAGCAGATTCCCCTCTATTTGTTCAATGAGTGATTTCAAGCAAGCCTGAACATTATTCCCTTCAAGTGTGTAATAAATATTACGAAGGTTTCCACCCAATTCCTTTTCTCTCTCTATTAAATAGACCTCGTAACCCTGTTTTGCTATTCCAATGGCTGCCACCATTCCTGCGAGACCGCCTCCAATGACCAGTCCCTTCTGAGTAACATCAAGTGGAAGACTTTGCAGGGGTTCTATGAGACGGGCTTTTGCAACTGCCATTCTCACCAGATCCTTTGCCTTTATGGTTGCCTCTTCTGGCTCATGCATATGTATCCAGGAACACTGATCCCTAATATTCGCCATTTCAAAAAGATGTGGATTTAATCCTGCCTCCCGGAGGGTTTCCTGGAACAAGGGTTCATGGGTCCTGGGAGTACAACTTGCAACTACTACCCGATTGAGATTATGTTCCTTAATCATCTCGGTAATTTTCTTCTGGGTATCCTGTGAGCAAGTGTAAAGATTATTTTCTGCATAGACGACATTATCCAGTGTTTTTGCGTATTCAACAACCTGAGGGACAGTTACAAATCCACCGATATTTATCCCACAGTGGCAGACAAAAACTCCTATCCTTGGTGGTTGCTCACTTACATCGATCTCTGGTGGATATACCTTTTCTGTTACTTGGGTTCCCCTTGCGGAAGAGATTAACCCAGTGGCAAGTGATGCAGCCCCAGATGCTTGCGTTACTGTTTCTGGAATATCCTTTGGACCTTGAAAAGCACCTGAGACAAAAATTCCAGGTTTTGAAGTTTCCATTGGGCTAAATTCGTTGGTCTTACAGAAACCGTACTTGTTTAAATCAATTCCTAAGTTTACTGCAAGTTCTTTAGCACCCTTTGGCATAACTAGACCAACGGATAATATCACCATATCAAATTCTTCTTCGGCCAATTCTCCATCCTCACATTCATATTTGAGCCTCAAATTATTGGTTCCCGGTGTCTCAGATATGCTACCTACCTGTGCTCTTACATACTTGATACCATATTCATCCTTAGCTCTCTCATAATATCGGTCAAAATCCTTTCCGTATGACCTCATATCCATAAAGAAAATGGTAGCCTCAACTCCCTGGTCAGCATGCTCTTTAGCAATAATAGCCTCTTTAGTCGCGTACATACAACAGACAGATGAACAGTAGCCGTTTCCGCACTCTGTGTCTCGTGAGCCCACACATTGAATGAAGGCTATATTTTTCGGAATAGCACTATCTGATGGCCGGAACAGATGTCCCTTGTACGGTCCAGACGCAGAGAGTATACGTTCAAACTCTATGGAGGTAAGGACATTGGGATAACTTCCATATCCATATATGCCCTTAATCTTGGGATTAAACTCATCAAATCCGGGGGAGAGAATAACTGCCCCGACCCCTAGGCTCTCTGCCTCATCTTTGTCATCATATTTTATTGCATCTGCCAAACATAAGCTCTCACAAAGCCTACACCCAACACACTTATCCCTGTCGATGGAGTAGGCTAAAGGAACTCCCTGAGGATATGGTATATAGATAGCCCGTCTCAAATTCAGGCCTTCGTTATAAACATCTATTGCATCAATTGGACACTCTTGAGCACATACCCCGCAACCTGTGCATTTCTCTATGTCTATGTACCGGGCTCTCTTCAGTATCTCTACATGGAAATTTCCTGGCTTGCCTTTTATTCCTTTTATTTCTGTATTTGTTATTATTTGTATATTTAGATGTCTTCCTGCTCCAACGAGCTTGGGAGCCATGATACACATCGCACAGTCATTCGTAGGGAAAGTTTTATCCAACTGTGCCATAACTCCGCCGATACTTGGAGACTTATCCAGTAAATAGACCTTAAACCCAGAGTCTGCCAGGTCAAGCGAGGACTGTATTCCTCCAATTCCGCCACCTACAACCAGGACTGCACCTATTTTGTTCTTTTTCTTTTCTTTAGTCTTCTTAGTCATACTTCTTATTTTTCACCTACCTTAATATATCTTGGATATCTTTCCTTGAAATCCGCCAATGCGACTAAACCGCTGTTCTCCAGTCCAACTATATATGCAAAGGTATCCTTATCACATACATTGATCTTCTTTGCGAGTTCAGGAATCGTATATGGGTCCTTCTCTATCAGTGACAGTATCCTACGTTTCATATACTGATCAGCTATATTCTTATCCATTAACTCATCAAACTCATCTTGCCCAAGTTTCTCATTATAGGCATTCTCTACTTTTGTTAAATCCCATTCTTTTCCCACAAGCCACCGCATTCTTGTATCTTCGACCATGCTTAGAGCTGTGGAAAGCCGAGCCTTTATATCATCCTTTGACAATCCTTCAGCCTTACCAAGAGGACCAAGTTCTCTCACCTTTACAGTGAAATCGTTCACTAACTTAGCAAACTTCTCACCTTCCTCAGGAGTAAGCCAATCCAGGCATAACCGCTCAGGCGCAATGCCGACTTTCTCAAGAATCCTCACAGCCATCTTCATCTTTGTCTCAGCCTGGCAGTTTCCGGTTATGTAATGACAATCACCTGGATGGCACGCAAGCACAGCTACTCCATCAATTTCGTTCACGAAAGCGTGAAATATTATCACAGGATCAATCCTTGCAGAACACATTACCCTGATAATTCTTAGATTTGGTAAATATTGAATCCTGGACTTCCCCGCAAGATCAGCACTTGCATATGGTCCCCAACTACACAGGAATCCTAATATTCTGGGTTCAAATTGTTCCATTATCAGTCCTCCACAAAGGCATTGTTGACCTGAGCAATCAGTTCTTCATTTGTGAAATATTGCATTATAATTGCCTGCTGAGGGCAACTGGCACCACAAATTCCACAACCTTTACAATCAGCAGGAAAAACCTTTGCCTTCTTTCCACCCTCTTGTAGTTCGAGACGTATTGCGCCAAACTGACATAGAGACTCACAAAGTCCGCATCCGATACATTTCTCAACATCAACATCTTCTACAATAAAGGCTTCACTCTTGACTTTCTTTTGCATTAGCAAATCTATTGCTCTGGAAGCTGCGTTGTATGCTTGAAAGACAGACTTTTGGGTATCTGCGGGCCAGTGGCAACATCCGCATAGGTAGATACCTCTCGGTATATAATTTCTAGGTCTTAACTTTACTTTGGTTTCAACGAAAAAGTTGTTCTCATCCAATGGCAGCCCAAGTATTTCTGAAAGAGCCATCGCATCAGAATGAGAAACGAGGGGTGTGGATAAAACGACTAAATCATACGGAATCTCCAGATTCTCATTGGAAAGCTCATCATGAATTTTAACAACCTTGCCACACACCTCGGGTTTCTTTGTGGGGTCATACCTCATGAATGCCACTCCTAACTCTTTTGCCTGTTTTAAATCCGCTCTATAGGTATCGCCGAAGGTCTGTAGATCCCTGAAAAAGATAGAAACTTTTAAATTAGGGTCATTCTGTTTAATCAAGATTGCATTTTTGACAGCAGTCATGCAACATATCCTGGAGCAGTAAGGTCTCGTTTCATCTCTCGAGCCAACGCATTGAATCATAACGATGTTTCTCGCATTGAACTTGCCTTTCAAAAGATTATGCTCAAGTTGATACTGAGTAATCACCTTTTTGCCATCATATCCGAATAGACCCTCTGGCTCGAATAGTCTTGCTCCGGTGGCAAGAATGATAACACCGATGGTATGCTCAATTGTCTTCTCTGGACTGGATATGGTGACGTTATAGTTCCCAACCCATCCCGAAATCTCAGTAACCTCGGCATTCAAAAATAACTCGATGTTAGAATTTCTATTGACTGCCTCAATATGTTCCTCAACAAGATCAGAACCTTGCTTTGAGGTTGTATAGAGCTTGTATAGACCTCTTGTTAAACCTCCTAACTTCTTCTCTTTTTCCACCAATTTCACCGGAAATCCCGCTCTTGCAAGGCTCAAAGCCGCTGCCATCCCGGATATGCCACCTCCTATGACAAGTGCACATGGAATTACCGGTATTTCAACTTCCTCTTTCGCCTTAAGTAGAGACACCTTAGCAACGCCCATCCTGATAAGGTCCTTTGCTTTTTTTGTTGCCTGGATTTTTTCTTCTGAGTGAACCCAGGCACATTGGTCTCTGATATTCACCATGTCAAAAAGGAATTTATTCAAGCCTCCTTCTTCACAGGCTGCTCTGAATAGAGGCTCATGGGTTCTGGGAGTACAACCAGCGACAACAATCCGGTCCAGATCGTGTTCCTTTATTGCAACTTTAATGTCAGCCAAGCCAGTTTTGGAACACGGGTAAGGACTTATCTCCACCCAAGCTACATTTGGTAACGACTTTGCTGTTTGCTCAAGCTCATGGACATCGATATATTGCGATATCTCATTGCCACACTGGCAAATAAATAAGCCAATTCTTGGACTATTTTCTACTTTTGGCGCCATTAAGACTCCTCAAAAGAAAGAAATTTTTTATAATCCTTTGGAAACTCGTAAAAATGGTCGTCACCACAGACTTTACATTTTCTTATCTCAAAATCCAGGTCCCAGTTATGAATTGCTTTCACAGGCTCAATCTCCTCCAACTTCAAAGCTCCTGTTGGGCAAACATAGACGCATGTTCCACAGCCTATACATGCATTAGAGGGTGTCTCCAGAGGTGGCTTCACATCCCTCTCAAATCCACGCTCCACAAGACTTATAGCACCAACACCCACAACTTCACGGCATATCCTTGCACAGAGGCCGCACAGGATGCAATCATCTTCCTCAAGTTCGAACCTCGGCTTTTTAACTCCTAATTGCAACGCCAACTCTTTAATCTTCTCCACATTTGGAGACCTTGCCAGCAGAAGCTCCACAATGAAACGACGGGCTTCCAGCACTTCCTCAGAATCTGTCTCAATCTTCATTCTTTCTTGAACCGGAAGAGTGCACGAGGAAGCTAGTTCAGATGGGGTTTTACTTGTTATCTCCACTACACAAAGCCTACAAGCCCCGTATGGCTTCACTGCTTCATGATAGCAGAGGGTTGGAATTTCAATCCCAATGCTCCTTGCTGCCTCCAGAACTGTCAGCCCCTCTGGCACCTCAATAGCTTTACCGTTGATGGTCAACTTCACCATTCTTTCCTACCTCCGGACTTTCTTCAGAAACGAGAAGTATTTCTCTACTGTCTCTATCTTTGACTTTTTTACTGCAAAAATGGGATGCGTGTCAACTGCATCCATCATTCTCTGGTCAACTTTGCAACGCCAGCACTCATAGTTATTGGAACAGACTTTATATGACACCAAACCCATAAGCATGTACCTGCATTTATGCTCAGTCCCCAATAATTCATGAAATCTTTTAACTGTATCTAACTCCATTTTGATGGCACCGGTCGGGCAGACATAAGTGCATGCTCCACACCCGATACAAACATTTGACGGAGAATGAAATGGAGTGTCTCTCCTCAGATTAACTCCTCTGTCCACAAAACTGATTGCACTTACTCCTACTATCTCACTACAAACCCGCACGCA
>JABUBL010000247.1_pt1 | contig 14787 bp, 13 predicted proteins | sample 7240371 | NCBI WGS metagenome assembly JABUBL01 (sample SAMN07256343, study PRJNA390944) | subsurface metagenome | isolation source: Methane hydrate marine sediment | place: Pacific Ocean: Eastern North Pacific, ODP site 1244 | collected 2002
CAGGTGATTGCTTCCTCAAAGACCTCTAGGGGGTTGGAGAGATAATCCACAGCGTAGGCGAAAAACACTCGTTTACCCGCGAATTTACGGGTAAGTTCAAGCAGCTTTTCGGTCTCTACATAGACATCCGGGGCTATGGCTCCCCCAGCATAAAGCAGACGCTTACGTTTACCGAGGGTATGAATGGTAGGGGTTTCGTTCCCATTGCCCTCGATCTCGGCCCGGTGTCTATCTATGCAGCGTCCCGCCGGCGTGTACCAGTGGGCGGTGGTAAGCTTAAGGCGTCCTGAGTCGGCAAGCGGATAAAGCGTCTGCACCGATCCCTTGCCGAACGTCGTGTCGCCTAATACAAGGGCGCGTTCCCAGTCCTGCAAGGCCCCGGTAAGGATCTCGGCGGCCGAGGCTGAACCACGGTTTGCAAGAACAATCAAAGGATAATCCCCGAACAAGGGATCCTCGTGTGCGCGGTAGGTGCGGAAGCTCTGTGGGATGCGGCCTCTGGTCTGCACGATCTCACGATCACGCTCAAGGAAGAGATCGGAGACATCCACACCCTCGCCAAGGTACCCGCCCGAGTTCATGCGCACATCAAGGATAAGCTTCTCTATACCTTCCTTGCGGAAAAGCGAATCTATAGCCTCTTCAACCTCCTCGCGCGCGGTCCGGCTGAACTTGGAGAATTTGATGTAACCGACTTCAGGGGTGAGCTTGGCAACGTAGTTAACGGCGTTGAGTTTGATGATTTTACGGGTGATGGTAAGCTCCATCGGCTCGTCCCAACCGTTTCTCCAGATAGATATCGTCACGTCGGTGCCCGGCTCGCCTCGAAGCTTGGAAACCGCCTCGTCGGTAGTTATCCCTTCGGTTGATTCGTCTTCTATTTCGACTATTCTGTCGCCTGCCTGCAGGCCTGCAGCCGCAGCAGGTGTACCCTCCAGGGGCGAGATGACCGTGAGCCAGTCGTCGGCGATAGCTATGGTGATGCCTAAGCCGCCGAACTCGCCCTGCATCGAGATATTCAGGCCCTCGAACTCCTTGGGAGTCATGTAGATACTGTAGGGGTCCAGTTCCCTGAGCATCCCCTTCATCGCGTCCTGGATCATTGAATCCAGCGCCACCTCGCGGACATAGGTGTCTCGCGTTATCTGGAGCACCCGCTGGAAGGTCTCAAGCGAGGTGTAGATGTTTGTCTTGCCAGCCCACAGACGGGAACCCACCCATGTAGCCGTAAGCAGTGAGATAGCAAGCAGGCCCAGGGTAAGTTTACGTTTGTTCATAATATCCCCTTACTTTTCAAAAGGTCTAAGGCGACCCCTTTGATCTCTTCATGCAGCATCATCTTCTCCTTCGCGCCGTTAAAGACGCGGATCTTGCGCGGTGCGCGTCGTGCAAAGTAAAGGTAAGCCTCGCGCACCTTCTCGTGAAATCCCAAACCGGCACGCTCCAGACGATCATGCGATCTGTCCAATCTCCGAAAAGCCTCACGAACGTCTAAGTCAACCAGCAACGTAAGATCCGGCTGCAAGCCAAAACTCCCGAACTTGCACAGCCTGGCCACAGTCTTTTCAGGCAACTCTCTCCCTCCAGCCTGATAGGAAAGGGTGGAGAGTGTAAACCGATCGCATATCACAATCTCGCCTGCAAACAACTTGCGACGAATGCGCTTGGCCACATGCTCGGCACGCGCCGCAAGGTAAAGCAACAACTCGGTGCGCGGGTGCATCTCCTCAAGCTCCGAATCCAAAAGCACCTCGCGTGTCCGCTCTGCCACCTCGCTTCCACCTGGCTCCCGGCTAAAGTCGACATTGACTCCCTTCCTCTCCAGCGCATCGGCCAAAAGCTGGGCCTGGGTCGACTTGCCCGAACCCTCTATCCCCTCGAATACTATGAACACACCCCTCTTCATATCAACGATCCTTGGCCTTTCCCTCAATCACTCTTATTATGAACTCCATTGCGGCCACGTCAAGGTCGGCAGGCTACTTTTTCTTCCGCTCACGAGAGTACTTGTGGATGAAGTGCTCGGTCCTGCGGCGCGCAACGTAGTCCGGATATTGAATCGGCGGCGACTTGAAGAAGTAGCTCGAGGGGGCGGTTATGGAACCTTTAAGACCTCTATCAAGAGCCAGCTTGGCGCAGCGGATTGCATCTATCATCACACCGGCCGAGTTGGGTGAGTCCCAGACCTCAAGCTTGAGCTCAAGGTTCAAAGGCACGTCACCGAAGGTCTGCCCCTCCATCCGAAGGTGGCACCATTTTCTATCGGCAAGCCAGGGAACGTAGTCGGAGGGACCCACATGCACATTCTCTGAGCCCATATCATAAGGGAGCATGGATGTCACCGCACGGGTCTTTGAGATCTTCTTTGACTCCAGCCTCTCCCGCTCGAGCATGTTCAAAAAGTCGGTGTTGCCGCCCACGTTGAGCTGGCTGGTACGAAGAAGCCTCACCCCGCGTTCGTGGAACAGGGTAGTGAGGACACGGTGGACGATGGTGGCACCCACCTGGGACTTGACATCGTCGCCAAGGACTGGCAGCCCCTTGGAGCTGAACCTCTCAGGCCAGTAACCGCCTGAGGCGATAAAAACAGGGATTCCGTTAACGAATGCACAGCCTGCATCAAGTGCCTGCTCAACATACCACTTGGTCGCCTCCTCTGATCCTACGGGAAGGAAGTTGACCACCACATCGGTCTTGGTCTCACGCAGAAGACGTGGGATGTCCGCAGTGTTGCCAGGCGCCTTGGTGATGATCTGTGAAAGATACTTACCCAGACCGTCGTGGACCATACCTCTCACCACCCTGACACCCGACTTGGGAACCTTGGCAAACACCTGGGTGTTGTTAGGATATGTGTAGATCGCCTGCGATAAATCCTTGCCTACCTTACGCTTGTCGATATCTATGCCAAGTGAGAACTCTATATCCGAGATGTGGTAACCTCCGAGGTTCACATGCATGATCCCCGGGATTACCTCACCTTCCTTCGCGTTGCGGTAGTAGTAGACGCCCTGGACAAGCGAGCTTGCACAGTTGCCCACCCCGATGATCGCAACCCGAATCTTACTCATCGCAACTCCTTTCGCTGATGTCTAGAGAAGATAAGTTTATAAATTGCCGCGGCTATGTCAAGGCCAGAAGTGCTCAAAAGAGGAAGCCGCTGACCGGTTATTCGCATCCAAGCCCGAACCATCAGTTTCTCCTGCCACGAACGAGAATCCAAAACACCGCCAGATGTGAGATTAACCCCACACCCAGCATCGCAAAGAAGGGCTGGCCAACAATGGCCCCGAGGAAGATGACGAAGAGCCGGAGGTCCCTCTTGGCAAGCCTTGGCAGAAACCGGCTAGGGGATGGTTTTTGAAACCGAAGCTGGTACTCCTTCTTAGAATAGCTTGCCAATAGGAAGCCGGATAGTGCGCCGATCCCGGCCAACCATACCCAAATCTCGGGATGAGTAAGCCAGAATCCGTAGGTGATGCCTGTTGCAATGGCCAGATCGGCATACCGGTCGAGGAGTGTATCAAAAAAAGCCCCAAAGCGGCTACCGAGAGCTTTAAGTCGAGCGATCTCCCCGTCGCAGCCGTCGATTATCGAGGAGACCTGGATCAAGACCCCGGCAAATAACACCGGAAGATAACCCTGGCGCGTAAAGAGCCAGGCTCCCAGGAGGGCGATGACGAAGGAGATGAGGGTAATGGTGTTTGGGGTAACCGGGGTGTGAGCGAGTAACAACGAGAGGCGGATTGAAAGCGGGCGGTTGAGATAGCGGGCGATGAAGCCGTCCTCACTTGGTTTGTCAACTTGCCTGGCAAGGTGACGTTTCGCCTCCCTCAGACTCCGCGGTGTATCAACGTCGAGCCAAAAGCACTCCCCGATATCATACGCCTTTATGCGCCCCTCGGCGGCCAGCTCGGCGATCCCGTCGGAGAGTTCATACCCGCCCTTGGCTTGAGCCCTGGCCAACGCCTGAAATATCGCTGGGGTGAGAAGAAAGATACCCGTATCTATCCCGTCGTAGCTTGTTAAGTCCTTTCCTATAGCCCTGATGTTGCCCGATCTGCTCGCAACCTTGGTCGCACCTCGAAGATCGAATACCCGCTCGGTCCGCCTGTCTATCGCCAGAAAGCAGGAATCGTCCTCCGAGTCCACACGTAAGAGTCCTGCAAGCAGCTCCGGCTCAAAAAGATGGTCGCCCATCACGAGAACGAAAGGTTCGGTGAGCTTGCGACAACAGGCAAGCAGTGAGGTTCCGTTCCCCTTTTCCCAGTCCGGATTCTCCACTACATCGATATCCACTGATCTCTTCCTCGCCAGCCGTGCCAGAAAGGACCGCATCGGCTTGGGTTTGTAGCCGGTTACCACGACGAACTCGGAGAGCCCTGCCTCCTTACAAGCGAGCACCACGCGTTCCAGGAGCGGCAACCCGAGGACCCTCCTCATCGGTTTCAACTCATTCTTTCTCTCTCGTAGCCGACTCCCCCTACCGGCAGCGAGGATGACTACCTTCCTGACCGTAAGCCTTTGCCGGCTACCCTTGTCCTTGCCGCTTTCTATCCCAACCGCTGCCTCCATCTCGTGATCACAGAAGGGCTCTTAGCCATCGCAGCCTCCTTGCGTTGATATTGAGATCTCTATAAGAAGGGAATCTGCCTGGTGCTATCTAAAGCATTCTATGCCACTGAGGGAGAATGTCAAGGGCGAGAAGCTAACATCTTGCAAGAGGGGTCTCCTCTGTTCCCTATTGACAAATCAAAATCAGGGGTATACTTTCTTGTGGAAAGGAGGATTGATGAAGCTGAATAAACGAATCGCGTCAATTCTTAGAATAAGTGCGTGTGTTACGGGTGTTATGTGTGTTACGGGTGTTACGGGCTGCGTCTCCCCGTTCTACGGCACGGCTGAAGTTTCGTCTGGGTTAGAGATGTCCGGGGGATGCGGTTTTGTGAAGTACAGATACACCACCAGCCCCGAAGGCCGTATCGACACCCTTGTGGGAGGAAGAATAGATCTTGTAGCAAGATACGGGTTTGGTGAGCGTCTCGCCCTAAAGGGGCAAATTGGTTCCGCAGCAGGAATAGGTTATAGAGGACCAACCAGCGGAGGACGCGAGGGGATGGACCTTGATCATTTCCGTGTAGTTCCGGCAGGTGAACTGGGGCTAGAGTACGAGTTCGTGGAGAATCCTTCCTTGACGATATCTGTGGCAGGTGGATATCCTGAAATCGCATCTGTGAGTTTATTAACCGGGTTCAACCTTCCTTCCGCCGGAAGAGAAATCGTCACACTTCGTGCCCAATCCACCCTTTATGCGCCTTTGAGTGTATCCTGCACCGTACATCCTTTATCTAAACTCCATCTTTTCCTAGGCGCGGGGATAAACATGCCGTGGTCTTTTTGTGCAGCATACTCGTTATCCCAAATGTATCCGGTCGAGGTTTCCGCAGGTATAGGTTACACTCTGATTAGAAAGTGAGAGTATAATGAGATCACTTAAATGGTTTGGAGCACTTCTGATACTGGTTACCCTCACCTCCTGCGTCTCCCCATTTTACGGCACGGTAAGGATAGAGCCGGGGTTTCATGTCAATGCCGGCGTCGGTGTGGGGCAGTTCGTAGGAGGCTCTTACGAGGCAACGAGTCGTTATATCGGTCCACGCGCCGATGTTGAGGTAGGATATGCGTTCAGCCACTTTTTTAAGGCCCACATCCGTGCAGGTGGAGGCTGGGGATGGAGATCGGAAGAATACGTGGAAGGTGAAAGCCCTTCTCGTTCAGAGGCAACTCTCCTGGACGGAGCCATAGGAATCCAGGTCTCCTCCCCCCATCATTACCCCACTCCTGCCCTGCGCCTGGAGGTAGGACTGCAGGGGGTGAGCACGGATCTGATGTTCGGGATAGGGGAGGCCGAATGGCTCACCCTGGGCACTCGCGTATACTTCTTCAAGGGAGAACTGGCACAATTTTACCTGCCGGTTGCTCCGTTTATAGGAATACATCCTTTACCCCACCTTTCGATTTTTGCTTCGCCGGGGACGTTTGCCTTTTACGAAGACTACAAGCCGTTCTTCTCCCTAGGCGTAGGCTACAAACTTAAGTAGGAAAGGAAGATAAAATGAAGGTAGTTAAATGGATTACCCTGCTTGCGCTGGGGGTGAATGTATCGTGCATGGGGCTGGCTCCCATCTACGATACGGCCATTACTCACAAAGGGTTAACCGTGGGCGGCGGGATCGGTTATCATCAGTACGAGGTAGAAAGCTCCTCACGGTTCATCCATATCCACGACGGCCTGAAGGGGATAAGACCTGACCTTGCAATAGGTTATGGGTTTACCAACTGGTTCAGCGTGGTGGGACGAGCCGGGGTGATAATCGGAACGGACATACCGCAAGGGAATCCGGCACAGGAACCGTCATTTGGATTAGGTCTCAAATTCTCTACCCCGTGGCAAATATTCAACCTCGGCCTGCGGGCCGAGGCCGACTATCCCCGACTTGCTTCCCTGACTCCGATGATGGGTTTCTCCACCCGTAAGGGACACGAGATAATCACCCTGGGGATTCAAACCGCCTTCGGTATAGCGCCTACGGGGGCATTCATAAACCTGCACCCCTTGCGCGGCTCCTACCTCTTCGTCGCCTTCGGCGAAAACGAAATCTGCTTAGGTTTGGGCTACACCTATAACTTCTCAACCATGACGAAAGAGAAGGTAATCGAAAAAGAATAGGATCGGTTGACTATCTGATTACTTGAGATAGGATAATGTGATGAATCGGAAATCCCTGGGTCGTCGCGGCGAGGAGATAGCCCAGAGATTCCTCAAAAAGCAAGGCTACCGCATCCTTGCGCGTAACTTCCACACACGGTGGGGGGAGCTGGATATCGTGGCGCAGGACGGGGCAGAGGTTGTCTTTGTGGAGGTTAAAACCCGCACCTCAAGCGACTTCGTACGGCCTGAAGAAGCGGTCAATTTCAAGAAACAAGACCATCTAAGAAAAGCGGCTGAAATCTGGCTTGCAAAGAACTACTCACTTGAACCCCCGCCCTGCCGATTCGATGTGGTAGCGGTAATCATCAAGAAAGACAACGAGCCTGAAATAGAGCACCTCCGCGACGCCTTCCAATGAGTATGCGAAAAATCCTGATCATCGGCTCAGGCGGCTCAGGTAAATCGAAGTTGGCCCGCACCCTTGGTAATATCCTGAAGCTGCCGGTGATTAATCTCGATGCCTTCTACTGGAACCCGGGCTGGGTGGAGACTCCTAAGCAAGAGTGGGAGAGGAAGGTAGGAGAACTCATCAAAGGAGAGGAATGGATCATGGACGGCAACTACGGAAGTACTCTGGAAAAAAGGTTAAAAGTTGCCGATACGGTAATTTTTCTCAATTACTCCAGATACCTCTGTTTGTGGAGAGGTTTGATGCGGCAGTTCTCACGGCAACGAGTTGATCCCATTCCCGGTTGTCACGAGAAGATAGATTTCGAATTCATCAAATGGATATGGAACTACCCCCGAAAGATCCGACCAACGATTATGAAGATACTGGATGAGGGCTGCGACGGGGAAAAGATATTTATCTGCAACACCCCACGGCAGATAAAAAGGCTGGTTCATGAGTTCCGAACCAGAGTTCCGCAGTCCACTTGAAACAGAGACACAAATGTGTATATTATCTTCTGTATGGATGATGCATGCTCTCCAAGGTAACGTCAGCTGGCCTTTTAGGCATTGACGCCTACAAGGTCGAGGTTGAGGTAGATACTGCAAGAAGCGGGCTGCCCGCGTTCACCACCGTTGGTCTGCCCGAAGGCGCGGTAAAGGAATCAAAGGACCGGGTCCTGGCAGCGGTAAAGAACTCAGGTTTCCCACTGCCTTCGGCAAGGATCACCGTGAACCTGGCACCCGCCGATATCAGGAAAGAGGGTGCTGCCTACGACCTGCCCATCGCCCTTGGCATCCTTGCGTGTCGGGGTGTGATCCCTGTTGAGGCGTTGGCCAAATACCTGATCGTGGGCGAGTTATCCCTTGACGGGGCTATCAGGCCGGTGCGCGGGGCTTTATCGATTGCCGCGCTGGTGCAGGAGCTTGAAGGCTTCGAAGGCCTGATCCTTCCCAAAGCCAACGCGTCCGAGGCGGCCATACGCGGTGAGGGGTTCTGCTACCCGGCAAACTCACTTATCGAGGTGGTGCGATTCCTTAACGGAGAAGAAAGAATTGAACCCACAAAGGTTGACGTTGCCGAGCTGTTCCGGGAGGAGATGGTCTGGTCGGTGGATCTTGCCGAGGTCAAAGGGCAGGAGCACGCCAAGCGAGCCTTAGAGGTAGCCGCAGCAGGCGGACACAACATCCTTTTGGTCGGCCCGCCTGGCACTGGGAAGACCATGCTGGCCAAGCGACTGCCGACAATCCTGCCGCCCTTATCGCTTGAGGAGGCTCTTGAGACCACCCGCATCCACTCGGTGGCCGGTCTGCTGGACGCAGGCAAGGCGTTAGTCGCCACCCGACCGTATCGTTCCCCCCATCATACGATCTCCGACGCCGGCCTCATAGGCGGCGGGCAGATCCCAAGGCCGGGCGAGGTGAGCCTTGCACATAACGGGATTCTGTTCCTTGACGAGTTCCCGGAGTTCCGGCGCAACGTGCTCGAGGTCCTGCGCCAGCCTTTGGAGGACGGCAGGGTAGTCATCAGCCGGGCAAAGATCTCCATCCCCTATCCGGCGCGCTTCACCCTGGTCGCGGCAATGAACCCATGCCCGTGCGGGAACCTCACAGACCCGGTCAACATCTGCCGCTGCACCCCACAGCAGATTCAAAGATATAGATCAAGGATTTCAGGGCCCTTACTGGATCGCATCGACATCCACATCGAGGTGCCGAAGCTGAGGTTTGAGGAGATAAGGCGAAGAGAGTCTGGTGAGCGCTCCGAGGACGTTCGCAAGAGGGTGGTGGCGGGGCGCGAGATTCAGCTTGAGCGGTTCGGGATGCTCAAGCGCAAGCACCCGATATACTGCAACGGACAGATGGGTGCAAAGGAGGCAAGGCAATTCTGCGAGATAGGCCCGGACTCCGAGCACCTGTTGAAGACCGCGATGGAGCGCTTCGGGCTTTCGGCACGGGCGCACGACAAGATACTCAAGGTGGCAAGGACGATTGCCGACCTTGACGGTGCAGACGCAATCAAGCCCCAGCACATCTCCGAGGCTATCCAGTACCGCTCCCTTGATCGTAAAGTAGAGATGTGAGTGGGGATTATTATCACATCTTCTTAGATGAGGGTGGTAATCTTGATTTCTCTCTAAAAGGTACAAAATACTTCACCTTAACTGCCGTCACTCGCGTCCGTACCTTTGATGCCGATAACGAATTGAACCGACTTCGTTTCGATTTTCTTGAGAAAGGAAGGGATATCGAGTATTTCCACGCAGCGGAAGATAAACAAGCTGTGCGCAACGAAGTTTTCGCTATCATAAATAAATACATCCATAATATTCAAATCGACAGTTTGATCGTCGAAAAAAGGAAAACGGGTCCAGCCCTTCGTGCGGACACCCGTTTCTATCCTGAAATACTAGGTTTCTTATTAAAATATGTGTTGAACGGACTAAAACCAAAACCTGTCATTATCTTAACAGACGCTCTACCGTTGCACAGAAAGAAGAAGACGATTCGACGAGTCATCCAAAAGCATCTAAATCGTATCCTTCCTAACGGAATACCCTATACAACCTTTCATCATTCTTCCAAGTCTTGCTATGGACTACAAATAGCAGATTATTGCAATTGGGCTATTTTCAGGAGGTGGGAAAGCGGGGATGAACGTTCCTACAAACTTATTCGATCTGCGATAAACAGTGAGTTTGACATTTTTCAAACAGGCAAAATATATTATTATTAAAAAGCGACCGCCCCAACTACCCTCTCGGGAGAACTCCCGGAGTTCTTATCATTGGGGCGGAACATTTTACTTACGTAATTATTATAGTCAAAAAATGAACGATGTCAAGGAGTGTAGGGGCCGACTTTGGCGTAGACGCCGCCTTGCGTAAGTCGACCAGTTTTATAATCTGCGGGCTGACCTAATACCCGACCGGGGCACACTGAGGTCAGTCCCTACCTGCCTATCTTATTCGTCATCGCGACCGTGGCGATCTCATGGCACGACGTGCTAATACATTCTGCTATCAGATTATTCCGCGAGCGTCATCCTTCGGAGCTTCGCGTACTGCGTCCGCTCGCAATGACACCCACTGGGGTCCCCAAGGAAACACGAAGCGTTTGCTTGGGGCCAAACACCGCCTCCTACCCCCCCCGTCAAGGAGGGGGATATTGGGATTATCCGCAGATGACCGTTCTACACGTGATTTTCTGCGATCTTTTTTCCGCAGGAAAAAAGGAGCATTCACCTAATACCCTATGGGATACACGGTATCCCAAGGGGTACGCTGAGGTCAGCCCCTACGATCTTGCAGAAGTTCCTTGCGATCTTTTGCCCTTCGGGCAAAAGGAGCATTTAGGGGTCCCCGCGACATGAAATGACGACGCTTGCGGAGTAACTTTGCGCAGCAGATTCGTGGGGTGAAAGACAAAAGGAGCATTTAATTCACTTGACATCAGGGGGTTAGGCTCCTAAAATAGTAACTCTGCGGGCCGTTAGCTCAGTAGGTAGAGCAGCGGACGTTTACGCCGATGCTCGTAGTGATTGAGAGAAGGGGATGGCTAAGTTGAGATTCCCCATTACGGGGTCCCCGCGAAGCTGCGGAGCAGATTCGTGGGGTGAAAATGGCGGTGTAGCTCAGTTGGTTAGAGCAGCGGAATCATAATCCGCGTGTCGGGGGTTCGAATCCCTCCACCGCCACTTGGTATACTCAAGGTTAAGGAAAGTGCGATTACAAAAAGAAACGTCACATGCAGGGTCCCCGCAAGAGCGCGCAGCGATCTTGTGGGGTGAATACCGCCAGTTGATCTACATAAGGAGAATTAAGGAATGACCATATCTATCGGTGCGGATCATCATGGTTTTGTTCTCAAGAATTCCCTGAAAAGATGGCTCCAGCTTAAAGGCCACGAGCTAATTGATGCCGGAACCGACGATCCCACATCCACAGATTACCCCGACTATGCGCTCGCAGTAGGCAGTCTGGTAGGCTCGGGTGAAGCCGAACTGGGGATACTGATCTGCGGGACAGGTATAGGGATGTGCATCGCCGCCAATAAGGTGAATGGTGTGCGTGCCGCCAGGGTATGCAGCGAGAAGGACGCCCAGATGGCACGCCGTCACAACAACGCAAACGTCCTGTGCTTTGGAGCGGAGATCGTGAACGAAGCGCTTGCCCGCAGGATGGTTACTGCATGGATGCAGAATGAGTTCGAGGGCGGACGCCACGAACGCAGGGTGGAAAAGATCACCGCTTTTGAAAATAAAAACGAAGGCTAGGATGTATCTTTATCCAGCGGCAAGGAAACCCATCTCGCAGAACACAAACCCCAGCCCTGGCTATCAGGATAAACCGGTCAATCAATCAAGAACCAATTCGCAAGTGGCATCAAAACGTCTCAAATTGCCAACACCCGATGTGAATAACTTCTTAGAAATGGTGGAAAACACCTTAAACCGCACAGGAGCATAAGTTGAGGAAATCCCGAGAAGAAAAGAGGGGAATCTTATCCACATCCAAAAGCTCAGACCACACGCTGTTGCTCAGCTTACGAGCGGCAAGGGAGAGGCTGGATAAAGAGATCGGCAAGGTTATCGTTGGGCAGAAAAAGGTGATCGAACGCATCTTGATCTCTCTTCTCTGCGAGAGCCACAGTTTGCTGATCGGCGTGCCAGGCCTAGCCAAGACCATGATGGTTAACACACTATCCCAGGTGCTGGGGTTGAAGTTCAATCGCATTCAGTTCACCCCTGATCTCATGCCCGCAGACATCACCGGCACCGAGATACTGCAGGAGGACAAGCGCACGGGCAAGCGGACGATGATGTTCCTCCAGGGACCTGTATTCGCAAACATAATCCTTGCCGACGAGATCAACCGCACCCCGCCAAAGACCCAGGCGGCCCTCTTACAGGCCATGCAGGAGCGCCAGATTACAGTGGGCGGGATGACATACGATCTGGATCTCCCCTTCGCTGTGCTGGCCACTCAGAACCCAATCGAGCAGGAGGGAACCTATCCTTTGCCCGAGGCGCAGCTTGACCGCTTCATGTTCTCCATACCTGTGGATTACCCTTCGTCTGACGAGGAAGAAGAGATCGTGAAGGAGACCACATCGGCGTATCTGCCAAAGCTCGAGGAGGTTGTCTCGAAGAAGGAGATCCTTGAGTTACAGATGCTTATGCGCCGGGTGCCTGTCTCGGATGCGCTTATCCGCAAGGCGGTGGCGTTGGTGGCAAGGACAAGGCCCAACAAGGCCAACAAGCTTTCATACATCAACCAGTATGTGAGTTGGGGAGCGGGACCGCGGGCGTCGCAGTATCTGATATTGGGGGCAAAGGCGCGGGCGATACTTCGGGGTGAGCTGACACCGGGTGAGGAGGATTTGAAGGCCATGGCGCATCCGGTATTAAGGCACAGGTTGGTGACCTCGTTCGCTGCCGAGGCTGAGGGTGTTACTACCGACGATCTCGTGGACAGGCTGCTTGCGGAGGCTGGCGCTTTCACTTAAAGTTCGTGTGGCGCTTGGCAGGGGTGGCAAATGGGGATCAAAAGCTTACATCGGTTCCTGCGCTAGTCTCACAATGGCTTTAACTATATTTATTAACGAGGAAGAAGTAACTCCTTGTTCCTTTTCAATTCTTTCCAAAAGATCTCTCATCACAAAAGGATTTTTACAAGCGTCCGATCTCCCTTGAAGTTTATATTCGTTTTCGACGAGATCATTCAGAATCTCATCATAGATCTTCTCACCCAGCTCTTGTCTAAGTACAACCTTCAATTCGGTTTTAAAGCAGGCAAAATTAGGCCCTATTTTATCCGGATATTTTTCCTCGGTAGGATAATCGACTAACCGTAAGAGTTGCTGATTTACCTCAGGCCTGGCGTTTTTTTCTGATTTACCATAATCATTGTCCCATATCGTGTAAGTTTGGATACCTAGGTGCCTGAAGATCAAGGTAGGCCGATCAAGGTTTGACTTACCACCACAAGGTAAGACAGCGATATTTAATGAGCTCAAATCATAACCTATTAATAAAGCTGCTGCCTCAATAGCAGCTTTATCTTCTTCCCCTTCAACTAATACTGCTACGTCTGCAAAAAATCCTTCATTTATCTGAGGCGTCATAATACATCTAAGTCTGGCAATAAAAGGAAGCCACTCGTACTTTCCTTCGTCCTGTCGGATTCCTCTCAATTCCTCTAAAAACTCTTGTCGTTTAATGGATTTTATCTGAGTCACTTTAGGTCCACCTTCATCTTCAGGTTCTATCTTTTGGAACCTTCTTATCTGATCAAATCTATCAATCCCTACAAATAAAGGAGAGTGAGTAGCATATATTATTTGTGCTTGACTCGCAACCCCAGGTATTTTTCCTTGGGTAGTTAAGTCGAGAAACTTCTTAGTTATATACCTCTGGCGTGCAGGATGTTGGTAAAGCTCAGGCTCCTCAATTGCTAGAATAAGACCTGGTAGATTATCCGATTTTTCAACCTCGTTCTCCCCTTCTTGAACCTGGGACTTTGTGAGCTGCTGAACCAACGTAAGATAGAATATGCGTTGAAGTCCGTGTCCACAACGTTCCACTGCAGACTTAAATCCATCTTCGTCAAGTTTCAATTCGACTTCTGGAATCGGCAAATTAAATTCAGTCGGTTTCCAGTCCATCCAAACATTAGACGTAGGAACATAAGTCCGTAATGTATCCGATAAGCTTTTCTGAAGATTAAGCATTCGATCGCTTACCATCGGGATAATTTGTTCTTGATAACCCTTGCCTAAACCTTCACGTACTTTATTGATTTTTTCCTCCTCAAGGGCATTTCTAACAACAAGATCCATAAGCTCAGTAATTAGAGACCTTCTACCTTCTACGGCTTCATCTGAAAACTCCTGAACAGCAGGGATTGGAATAAATCGAGTATATCTCTCTAGCCGGGCTTCTCCAACTTCCTTAAATCCAAAGAACTGTCCATCGTCACGTCTTCGCTTGCAAACTGCAGCATGACTTTGCTCCCAGTGTTCCAGATTTTCTTTAGCATCTTCTTTCTTAGTCCATTTTGGGAGGTCAGAATATTCTGCCCGACTTATAATGCCGTCGTAAATCTCTTTAAGTTTGCGAGCTCCCTCTCCGGCGCTTCTGGCATCCCAGAATTTCATAAAATCATCGTTCCTAAGACTCTTCCCATAATACTTCTGACTGCTTCTACTTGCTGGCCAGTTGATTTCTTTTTCGACAACTAAGACCTCCCCTTCTAAATAATTTTTAAATAAAACCTTTTCCCTATCAGAGAAAGCTGTAAATGTAACAGTTATAATAATAGGCCTGCTCGTGACTTCATTATAGAAATCTTCCTCAGAATAGTCTGTTGTTAAAGTGTAGAATCTTGTTAAGGCCATAAGGAAAGCCGACTTACCTGCACCATTAGGCCCAACTAATACTGTTAAAGAAGAACATTCTAAAGTCTCATCAAGAATTGAACGGAAGTTTTGAACTCTTACTTGCTTTATGACCATTGCATTTTACCAATCGCGGGGAATCTCATATCTCGGTGGGTAAGAAAAAGTACGCTCTCTTACTTTCGGATCAAAGTGCTGTTCTGTAATACTAATTGATTTGATTTTAG
>JABUBL010000248.1_pt1 | contig 14779 bp, 15 predicted proteins | sample 7240371 | NCBI WGS metagenome assembly JABUBL01 (sample SAMN07256343, study PRJNA390944) | subsurface metagenome | isolation source: Methane hydrate marine sediment | place: Pacific Ocean: Eastern North Pacific, ODP site 1244 | collected 2002
AAAAAGATAATCAGCATGGGAACCACCTGGGAATTCGCAGGAGGGGAAGTTTTTACCATATATCTTCCAGGTGCCTGAATTACCAAAAAAACCATAGTTTGTCACAGTCAACCAAATATTCCCGACATCATGATATTTATACTGAGTGTTGGGTTTTGACCCCCTCAGTGGACCAATATAAGGACCCCGTGTGGAGTCCATGTAAGCATAACTGTAAGCTATTATGAATAGTATAGAGAGAATAACAAGAAAAACTGTTTTCCTATTCATATGTTCCTCCTGGTATAATGTTATAGGTATAATTATTCATTACATTATACCTGTTTCACCCGTTAGATAATATTTCTATCTAACGGGGTTAATAATCTTCTTTTACAATCATAATTAGTTTATTCTTCAAGAATAAACTTTATAGGATAACTCACCCATACCTTTACAGGCTTGTCCCTCTGTTTTGCAGGATAGAATGTGGTTGCATACGCTGCTTTAACAGCTGCTTCATCAAGGTCCCTTGCCAACCTCTTCAAAACCTTTACCCTGAGAACCTTTCCATTTACATCAACAAGTAGTTGAAGAATGACAGTGCCTTCTATGCCTGCCTTCTTAGCTATCTCTGGATAAGCAGGTTTAACTATGCGCTTAGGCCTCGGAGGTGTATCGTACGCAACAAATTCAGGTGTTTCTGCTTCTGGTTGTACAGGCAATTTATCAAAGGTCTCGAAGTCTGCAGTCTTTTCTATAGTAGCTTGCTCAATCTCCTCCTCACTTTCTGCCTCAACAGGTAGTTGAGGTTTTGGTGCAGGTGGAATTTCCTCCACCGCTTCAATCTCTTCAGGTTCGAGTTCCAGCTTTGTTGCCTTCTCAACACGAGGAACATAAGGATGGAGTGTATAATGGGGAACAAGATAAAAAGCTACAATGAAAAAACCAACAGCAAGAAGAACACTTATCCTGTAATATAAAGGGTATCTTTCCTTCAGGTCAACAACACTATTTTTCTCCATTGGCTCAACCTCTCTTCTTTTCAGTTGCAAGGGAGACACGAAGTGCTTTAGACTCTGATAATTGGTCAAAGATATCGCCAACCACATCATATTTTGCATCTTTATCAATTCTTAAAGAAACAATAATGGTTGGATCAACCTGCATCTTCTTTGACATTACAATTGAAACCTGCTCGGCATCATAGTATTTGTCATCTATAGAAATTCTTTCTTTCACATTCACATAGATATGAACAATCCCTCTATTTGGTAGTTTACGACCCATTTCTGACTCTGGGAGTAATAACTTAAGACCTGTCTCAGCACGAAATACTGTTGTAACCATAAAGAACATTATTAAGAGAAATGCGATATCTGCCATGGACCCAGTAGGTATGCCTGCAGCACCCTCTTTCTTTTTAACAAAACGCATTATTTGCTCCTATTAAGGTTTCCTTACTTTTTGGGCAAGGTTTTTGGTGCAAAACTTATTCTTTCTGCACCACCCTGTTTTAATCTGTCAAAGACTCTTACCATATATTTATAATTTGCTTGAGGATTTGTTTTAATAGAGAATATAAGACTATCGTTCTCTGCGAGCATTGCCTTTGCCTGGATTGCTATCATATCAAGTTTTACTGGTTCTCCATCAATCTTCACATCACCTATTTCATTGACATATACACGGGCAAGGTTACTCTTTCTTACCTTTACTTCTTCGCCGCGTTCAGGAAGTATAATCTGCAGTCCCATCTCGCTACTGAAGATGGTGCTCACCAAAAAAAAGACGATGAGAAGAAAGGCAATATCAGCCATTGATGATGTAGGAATTTCGGCCTGTTTATGCTCTCTTTTTCTTAATTCCACTTTAGCCTCCCTTCTCCTCCTCTTCTTCTAATAGATATTCTATAAGGGAATTGGATGCCTGTTCCATAGCCCTTGTATAGGTATTTATCCTCGAGGTGAAGAAGACATGTGCTGATGCTGCAGGAATTGCAATAACCAGACCTGTTGCTGTTGTAATCAAAGCCTCTGATATACCTGATGAAACAAGCACTGGGTCAATGGTGCCGGCTGCAGCAATAGCATCAAAAGCATTTATCATCCCTGAGACTGTTCCGAGAAACCCTATGAGCGGTGAAACACCGGCAACTGCGGCAAGAACGAGCATTCCCCTATCAAGGAAAGCAAGTTCCACTGAGCCCGAAGTAGTGAGTGCTTCCTCCAAGATTGTCTTAATGTCACTTGAGCCTCTGTATTTTTCAAATTTCTCAAGCGCGGGTGTAAAGATTCTTGCAACCGGATTTGGATTCTGGTTACAGAGTGTAATTGCACCTTGAACTCCTCCCTCTCTATAGGCTAACTTAACCTCTTCGACGAAGATAGTAGGATTTACCCTTGCTCTGAGCAATGTGAAGAATCTTTCGAGTATGTAAGCGATACAGATTATAGCAGCTAAAAGAAGTGGCCACATAGCCCATTTACCTCGTAGGAAAAGATCCAGCATTTACTGCCTCCTTTCAGATTTAAAGTTATTATATACCAAAACCGAGTGATACACCAAGGTAGATCTGTCTTCTCGGTTGCCAGTTTCGTGGATTTCTATCATACTCTGTTCCAGGTTCACCATCATCAGTTGAATCGTCTGCTTTACCTGTTTCACTATAAACTTGCAATGTATTACTTCTGTCAAATATATTCTTCACCTCAACTAAGAATTCATACCATATAGGACCTAAATAGAAGAATTTTGTCGCTTTAACATCTGTTTTAATTGTATAAGGTTTCCTTCCAGAATTCGGTAAGGGTCGTTCTTCCCCCTCTTCCTGGGCAGGAGTGTATGGTAGACCGCTTCCATATTGCGTTAGTATATTTATTCCCCATTTGTCAGGTAAGGATAAACCAAAAAGAACAGGATGTTCTCCAGATTCAGATCTTATATCAATCATTGAGGTAATAGCATGCCTCTGGTCCCAGTTAAGGGGATATTCACGAAGAGGAAGGGGGATACCCTGATAATCATAATCGTACCCCTGTCTATCAGAGGAACTCTTCCCCATTGCCCACATAAGGGTATAGCCAAGTTGAATGGCATAGAAGTGCGAATATCTCTTATCAAAATTGATTTCCACACCCCTCACACTTCCATAATCCTTGTTCACCCTTATCTGATAGACAAAGGGTGCTATCCCCTGCTTCTCTGTATCAATTAAACCTCTTACGTCTTTATAGAAACCTCTAAGTTCCAGTTTCATCAAGTTTCCAAATGCATGTACTACTCCGAGTTGATAGGCAACGGTTTCCTCAGAATGAAGATTGGGGTTACCATACAATCTTATAGCACTGCTATACTGTGTTGTATCCTGATAGTAGTATTGAAATTCTGGCACCTGTGAGAAATGTCCGTAAGAGAAGTACATCTTATCAAACTCAGATATGGGGAATGATATACCAAATCGTGGACTCAAACGAACTTCGTATTCTGTCTCGAAACCAAGGACTGAATTCTTCTCTCTCATGTGACTTACCTCTGAACCCGGATAGTTAATATCAAGCCTTAAACCTGCATTTATTATCATCCCTTTTGTCTCTATTTTGTCCTGAATATAGAATGCACCAGAAAAGGGATGCCTTGTGTAGAAATCCCTGAAAATACCCCTATCAGGCCAGGGACCTGGAGGAGGAGGTTCTCGTTTTTCACTATACCAGGGGTACTGAATCTCCTGATGGTCCATCCTATACCGTTTGTATTCAAAACCGGTTTTTACAAGATGAACCTTCGTCATCTGGCTTGTTATGTCACCTTTGATTGAAAGGACCTCCGTATATCTCTTATGCCACTGTGCCCACTTATCAAAACCATAATCATAGAACTGGTCACCTACAGGTTCTTCTCTTACTCCGTTACCATTATAATCCTTAAAAGGTTCACCGAAATCATATATACCGTTATACTCTCCTTCATCGAATGTGCTATCGATACCATCAATTCCCCAGTCATAGTATGGTTCGTATCCTGTCCAGATACAATCACCATTATAGTCCCTGAAAACTTCCCCTATATCGTAATGATAATTTTTTTTCGCCACATCAATGAATTGCTCACCCTCATTCCAGTAGCCATCTTTATTCAAATCAATAAATATTTCGCCTTGGTCATACTCACCATTATATCGTTCTACATCTCTGTACGGTTCATCCTTACCATCAATGCCAGGATAACCTATTATAATATCAATGGGATCATCGCTTGTATTCGGATAGTGATTGATTTGATCTGGAGTTCTACCGCCCGGACTCAAGAGATATCCTGTACGGAAATAACTAAGACCTAAGGTATAGAATGTCTTACCTGACAAGGCATGGTTCCAATTTGTAACAACTTGATAGCTATTTTTGGTTCTCTGATAAGCATTCTGTGGGATATATTTAAATTTGTGATCATATTCAAACCTTCTTTCCCAGGATCTTCTATATCCCAAACTCAATTTTGCAGTAGGAGAAAATCTGCAGGAAAGTTTTGAATTTGCAGTATAAATATTTCGCATCCTGTCCTGCATCCTGATGTTATCCCAGAGGAGATAGGTTGTTAAAAAAGAATTGAGTAATTGGTCGGAATAGGGTGTATAGGTATCTGTCCAATTTCCTGTGGCTGAAATATAGTACGAGATTTCCCACGGAACTTTCACGCCCATCGCTGGTAGTATATGTTTCGTAATGGGTTCTGGTCCACCCACTGAAAATGCCGTCCTATCGTTGTTGTAACTATTTTTTGCCCGACCGTAATGATCAAAATCCTGCTCCATTAGAATGTGGTCATTCTTGTAAGAGAGCTTTGCAGAATGTTCATGGATACTTCCCTCTCTTGTAACAATGTTTACTATCCCAGACTGTGAATTGCCGTATTCAGCATTGAACCCTCCTGTAATTATCTCCATCTGGTTCACCTCGGTATCATCCACCCTGATACCAAGCCCTCCACCTACAAGTGGGTCCCTTACTTCCATTCCATCAATAAGATATAGTACTTCACCACCTCTCCCGCCACGCACATGGATCTCCCTTCGAGATGGATCAACAACCATACTTGTATTTGTCAGTAACGCCTCAATAGGATCGGAAACAGCCATACGTTCGATTTCTTGGCCTGTTATTTCACTCTTTGAGTACGTTACATCAGGTTCTATTATCTTTTTACCGTAAACAACTGTTTCCGGCATCTTTATGACTTCCATGGGAAGTTCAAAATTCACTACTGAAGTCTGGTCAATCTCGACCTTCACATTTGTTACCGTTATGTTATTATATCCCATCATTCTCGCCTGGACATTATAAACACCTGGTGGAATATTGATTATAAAATAATCACCATGAAGATCTGTCACAGTTCCCATAGTAGTTTCAAGAATAAGAATATTGGCAAAAGGAAGTGGTTCACCATTACTCTGATCTATTACCCTCCCTGCTATCTTTCCGGTAATCCCTGAATAAAGCAGGGATACACTAAAAAGAAGTACAAAAAGAGAGACCAGTAAAATATTTCTTTGGATTTTCATCTTTCCCTCCTTTGTTATTCTTTAAATACTTTTATACAGTGGTTCCCCATATCTACAACATAAATCTTGCCGGTGCTATCAATGAATATATCTGTAGGAGAATTGAACTGGTCAACCTTATCACCGATGCTTCCAAAGGAACGCACATAATTGCCAGTCTCATCATATTCAACTATCCTGTGATACGATTTTTCAGATCCTCCACCTTCTGTTACGAATATGTGTCCATTCTGCGCAATTGCTATTCCGCCAACAAATTGAAGGGTAGTATCAGAAAATTCGAAATCTAATGTCGGACCTAACGGATTTGTTATATCAGTAAATTTACGCACACAACTGACTGAATCATCAAAACAAGCAAGATAGAGGTACCCGTTGAAGAACTTTAATCCATGTCCTACATAATCAACACCAATGGAATAATTCCATTGTTTGTCCCATCCACTGTAAAACCAGGTAGAATCATATGCTAAGACAGCTGTTTCTGTTGATATATAGAGCCATCTATTATTCGTATTAACTGCTAAAGAATAAGGGGCGTTTATTGGGTATACTGGTATCAGATCCTCCCTATTATTAATTTTATGCAAGAAACCGTACAATGTGTCGGAGGGGGAACCAATGTTGTCCGTATTATATACGGATAGCTCTGTGGTGTCTTCAGAGATTACATCAGCCACAAATAAAAGATGATTATCCTCATCAACTGTTATTGCACTTGGGATTGTGAAACTTGCTTTATTTATTTTGAGTGAATCGAAAAGGGTGTCAACGATAGCATTAATAGTTGTGTCATGAGGAGTAACCGTTGTATCAATAATTGTATCATATCCAGTAGTGTCATGCATCCAGACTGAATCACTATCTAATCCAGCAAAATTCCATCTAAAATAGTCATTACCTAAAAATGCATGAATACAGGAAAGACCCGGGTCTGAAACATAAATATTTCCATCATCGTCCAGATACATAGCAAAAGGAGAGGCTAATTCAGCTTCGCCAATAATAGTATCTAGGCTATAGATACTTACAGAAACCGTTATACTCGTATCGACAGGATCACTTATACTATCTGTGCAGGTAACTGTTATTGTGTAATTGTCTTCTTCTATGGGAGACTTCCACCAACAGGGATTAGCAGTGTTTGACTCAGTTTGAAGTGACTCATCGGCAAAAAATTGGCCTTGAGGACAGGACCAGTCATAATACATCTTATCCGCTTCTGGATCAGTCGCTGCAAGGAAAAGATAAACCGTTCCTCCTTTTAAAACTATGTTTGGTGATACCTCAATAGCATTTATAACTGGTTGATCACTATCCTCTTCCTTAGGTTTTGTTGCATTCTTACAGCTTACAATTAAAAAAATTATAATTAGTGGGAATAGAAAAACTGAGGTTCTTTTGAACATAATACCTCCTTTTATCAAAAAACCTTACTATCATTCATCTATTTTAATATAACATAGACAAAAATAAATGTCAAGCAAAAAATTAATGACTAACCCAGATGTTGTAAATAATTCCAGCGATGAGACTTAAAAAACCAGCAGCAAGAATCGATACAGATTCATATGTTCCCATTCTTAAGGAATCGACAATAAGTGTAAAAAGATCCCCAGGGTCAGCTGCTCTCAGCGCAGGAAAGAAAAACCCCACTCTCACAAAATGTAGAAATGTACCAATAACAAGTACAATACCGCCAAAAAATGGAAAAATCCATATGGCTGGTTTTCTAATAAGTTTCAGTAATCTTTTTAGTATAAGACCGTAAACCATAATAGATAGAGCAAAAAGTAATATCCCTACTGCAAAAAATATTTCACCATAAATATTTATCCTCATTAATCACCCCTTCTTTGGCTTTACGACATTATAGAACTTGAATGCTGCAACAAGAGACAATATCCCTGATAGGAAGAATATCCCATACGCAATCCAGCTCTGTATAAAAGTCATCTTCAGAAAACCCTTTACTACTGCAGCGTACGTCTTTATGATTGCAAACACGAGTATACCAGATGGTGCAATTATCATAAATTGCCAATCAGTCTTTTTTCTCAAGACAATTTCATATTTCTTAGCAATTATACTAAAAAGGATCAGAGATACCCAAAGTACTAAAGCACCAGCAATTGCAAGAAAACTCGAAATATCTTTCCAGAAAACCACTTCCTTGGGCCATTGTGATTGGAGTATTGTTAAAAAGAGTATCGATTTTAACATAGATGCCTCCTTGTTTTACTTATTCTTCACTTTTTATCAGAGATAAAAGTTTATCAACCATTTCCCGTGCGTGGGATGGACCAATGAGCATAGCAGACGCTTTTTGAAGTGAAAAAAACAGTTTCTGAACTTTTGAGAATGTTGCAAATTCGGGGTTTATCTTCATATCAGACATTTGATTCTCAAAAATGGTATCGCTAAAATCGCCAAGATACTGGGCAAGAATCTCCTTTATGTCTTCAAAAATAGAGGGTGCAAGTATGGTCTCTTCTTTTTCCGTGATTACTCGTACTTCTTTCTTCGGGATTCTACGAACCTCTTTTTCAGGAACCTTAGGAACAGGTTTTTCTTTTACTTCTACCTCAACAGGTGGAATCTTAGAGATGAGTTCTTGATATAAACTTTCAATACTGCTAAAAGGCACGTTGTTTTGAAATATTATTCCGCAATATCCATCGTCAAATTTGTAAATAGAAATCCTTTTGTCTTCCCCCTCTAATAAAAACCTGTCGAAAACAATACCACCGAGAGTATCAATGGTCTGTGTCAAAACAAGAGCTACTCTCCTTATTCTTAATTCTGGAACACTATATTTTTCCGTAAAAGAAAAGAAATTCTCACTCTCTTTAAAAAAGAATGAACCAAGGACAAGATCATTTTTGCTTAATTTTTGAAGGAGTTCTTTCATTTTGGAATTCCCAATTTCTCAATGACATTGTGGACTTTTTTCTTTGCTTCAATAGCTCCGAATATCCCAACCGCCTTTCTGCATAGTGAATCTGTTACAAGTTTAGAAACAGTAGAGATGTCTTCTTCTTTCACTTCTGGATCTAAGCTACCTTCAAAGCTCATCACATTATCATCAAAGCGAAAGGTACTTATTATCTTCTTGCCAATCTCATTTTCAGAGAATTTCTCTTTGACAATTCCTATCCACTGAGTTCTGTCTGCTCCTTCACTAAATTCATCTATCAGAAGATTAATCTGTCTAATCTTGCTTTTAAGGAAACGGCTCTCCTGACTTAATTCACTAGTTGCAGAAATTGATACCTTTTCTGCTTCTTTTATTTCTATATCAGCTTTCTCAATCCCGAGTATCTTTTCTATTATTGTCTCGAAAAGGACAGTTGCAGATAATTCACAACCTATATAACCACCTTCTTTTACAAGGATAATAAATTTCTGGTTTTCTTTCTCAAGGTAACTGAATTTTAGTCCTTTAACTTCCAGCGAAGACGAAACTACATCAAATCCTGAACCAAAGAATGCTGTGATATCCTCAAGTGATGGGTTTATATCCCCTTCTTGTACCATGATAGAACCGTCCTGTGGATTTACAGCAATACATCCCGTAACTCCATCTATTGTAATAACTTTTTTAAGAAACGATTCAAACATTATCTCTTTCGCTCGTTCAATTTTTTGAGGGCTCCGTTGAATTTAGCCTTTGCAAGCATGGGGCCAAACTCTTCTTTGCATCGTTCTTGTAAAATATTCACTACTTGAGAAAACAATTCCTCTATTTCATTTTTTGAAATATCCATTTTCTTTTTAGTCTTCAATGAGAGATGTGCATCACTAAAGACAATGTTTTCAAGTAATCTCTTTCCGGCTTCGCTCTTATCCAATGTATCCCTCACATGTTTTATCCACTCCTTCTCACCAATACCAAGGGGTACAAGTTCTCTAAATAGAATATTAATGAATGTAATTTTCTCCTTGAGGATACGTTCAACCTCTTTAGGGTCATATATTAAACCTTTTTCTAAAAGCCACACAATTGTTTTATAGACGTTGAGCACCCCTATTCCAGTTTTCTCTATGGTCTCCTTTATATTCTTTTTCCCATCCATTAGTACCAATATTTTCCAATCATCTTTCCTTAGAGCAACCGCATCTTTTGGAGGATTGGGAGATTTTACGAGAACTGTATCGAATGGAGGAAGTTTTTCTTTTATCTCGTTTAACTCTACCTTTCTTCTCTCAATCTCTCCTATCAGGGTTGAAACTTCATCCTTAATTGATACCTCTGCTGTTTTTTCGTCCGGGAAAAATTCAATCTGTCCCCTCGAAAAAATAGAAAGGTTATACAATGCTTCAATACCAGTTAGTTTCTTACAAAAGGCATGGGTAACAGCACCTTTAACAAAATAGACCTCGCCTTTCTCACCTGCTGAACGAACTTCTACCCTTCCCGTTTTACTATATCTTGCTAATAGAAAAAAAATCTGGCTCGCAGAAAAATCAGATAGAGATGCTACCAATCCCATATTTATTTCTTCTTAATGTTTTGAAAAAAAGGATGTTCTTAGATTATACATTTTACAAATGTTTCACTACTTATCAAAAATCAATGGTCTTTCTAACCTGCTGAAAATCTATTTTCTAATTTCAACTTACTCTCTATACCTTAATTCAGCCTATCACTTATTCACGTATAATAAAAATACTATACCGTTAAAGAATCATTTTGTCAAGAAAAAAAATTACAGCACAAAGTTAAGATTCAGACATACAACCAGAGGCAAGATAGACACAGTTTTTTTATTTCTTAGCTATGCTCTTATGTCTAATAAGTATAGCGATAATTCCATTCATACGACTTATATTTCCTCCGCAGCATCTCTGCTTGTTCTATCTCTCGAGAAGATAATTCTCCACCCCCTACGGACATCCTGTAAGTCTTTTTTAGTTCTTCCTTAAATACATCTCCGAAGGTTTCAAAACCAATTGTAATCTTGCCTATTTCTTCGATATTGGAAATACTACCATGAGAAGACCGCGGGAAAAGATCAAAAAATATGCTGGTGGTTTTTCTTAGCAGAAGAGTGCCTTGGATAAGGATAGTATCCCTTTTTCGATATTGGGAAACACCTAAAACCTTTTTCTTATTTATAGTGAGTTCATATCTTGAAACCGAAGAGAAACAGAGTGGATTCTGCTGAAGAGAACTGTTTTTGCTCTTTACTTTTGTATATTTCACTTTCTCCCATGTCGCATGAACATCCAAAGACCTTAGAGAAAAAAGGAATATTGCAGAGACTGCCTTATAGGTTTCGTATATTGTACCACCAAAAATAGGATTGTTTCTTTTTATAATCAAACTAAAGGTAAAGTCTCCTGAATGAACAACTGCCCTCCCTCCAGTAAGTCTTCTTACTATATCTATTCCTTTCTTTTCACAAAGATTCACATTAATTTCCTCTATTTTCTGTAATCTTCCAATTGTAATTGCTTGTGGACAAAAATCAAAAAATCTTAATGTTTCTGGGGATTTATTCTCTAAAACAGCATCCAGTATAGCTTCATCAACTGCCATCTGTGTATATGCATCTTTTCCTCTCATTATGATTAGGCGATATTTCATACCTCTTTATAAAACAATTCTATAAAAATTTCAAGTGTATTCTTTACTTTTTTAATCCATTGTTTAATTTTCTTGACTTTTCTCCTTCTAAGAAGTATAAAATAGAAATTGTAAATGGAAAAGAACGAATATGGAGAACAAATAAAAAGATATATTATTCATTCAATCTATAAGGATTTCTTTGTATTTCTTAAGGAGAGAGGAAAAAATTTCTGGAAGGATTTTTGCAAATACTATATAGGAAATAACAAAGCGTTTTTCGATTCATATTTTCAGTGCTTCACATATTCCTCCCAAATGGTAAGGGAAAGGGTGGAAAAGACTATGTATGAGCATTACTCATACCTTGAAGCGATTACAAAAAGAAATCCACCTGAGATAATAGTTGAAAGGAGCATCAGGAAATGCATTAAAAGTATACTTTTGCATGAAGATGTTAATATCTATATTATTATCGGATTTTTCTCTGCTGATGGATTCACAATCAAGATAAAGGGAAAACCAATAATTGGCATTGGACTTGAAAGAATGCAGCATTTCTCTAATCTTGATATCATAACCGCTCATGAATATGCACATCTTGTAAGACTCAGATATGGTTTTGAAACTAAGAACCAATTTGAAAGAACAATAAATGAGGGTATTGCAACAGTTTTTTCACAAATAGTTTTCCCGGAGAAAACCTTACCGCAGCACCTATTCCTTTCTAATGCAGAATTTAATAGTCTACTTTTAAGAAAAGATGAAATAATAGGTTATTTTAATGAGATAAAAGGGAGGAAATTCTATAAAAAGATAAAAGAGCGAGAGAGGGTAAAGAATTTTATTGGATATTTTATAGTCAAACAGTATCTCAGGGCCAGAAAAGACTGGACTATCGAGGAGATTCTAAAAATAGAGAATTCGGTTTTCCATCGTTAGTCCATTTCATCTAAAAGTTTTGCTTTAATAACTTCAATTCTTTTTATTCTTTCCTCAATTCCGAATTTTGCCGATTCTAAAGGAGAGATCGCAAGTGCCTCCTTATAAAAATCCATTGCTTCATCAAATAACATCAGTTCTTCAGCAGATAAACCAGCCTCATAAAGTGCTCGTATTTTGTCTGCGTTCTCTTCGTAAGCCATAGAAGATTGCTCATATAAATCCATCGCCTCTTTGAATCTTCCTGTCTCTTTTTTATATTCTGCTTTAAGAAAATATGATTCTGCTTTTAGTTCAAGAGTTCCTGTTTTTATCATAGTGTTGAGATATTCTAAATACTCTTCACCTTTCCCTTCAAGGTAGAGTGTTTTTGCAATCAAGAGTTTTGCATCCTCTTTGAACGGAAATACCCTTTTGCTTTTCACAACCAATTCAAAAGATACCCGTGCCTCTTGAGGTAAATTCAGTTCAAGGTAATTTTTCCCAATGATAAAATTCGCATAATCTTTCATATTGCTTTCTGGAAATCGTTTTGTTAACTCTTTGAACGCATTGATAGACTCTTTATATCTTTCAGTAGAAAAACGTATATCGCCCATTGAAACAAGAGCAGATTCTGCATATTCATCATTCCCGACTGAAAGTTCTTTACATATATCGAGTGCCTTTCCATAATATCCAATTTGAGAATAACTTCGAGCTAATTTATAAAGAACGAACCTATTGCTTTTATCCTCCGGGAAAAGATTGAGAAACCTTTCGTACTCCCTGATTGCCTCCCAGTATTTCTGCAACAGAAAGTAGTATTCTGCAACTTCTAATTGCAGGTCAGCACTTTTAGGACTCTGAGGATATTTCATTACAAAAGCCCTACTCATCTCAATGGGATTCTTGTAGTATCCTAAATACAGGAGACATCTTTCGGTTTGGAATCTTACCTCATCGAGAAGAGTGGGTGAAAGTTCCATTGCAAGAAGTTTTTTATTTGTATTGTACGCATTAAGGTATTCCTCCTTTTCAAAGCTAATTCGTGAAATCATATTCATTGCATGTGGCTTCCATCTTGAATCAGGAAACATATCAATTATTTTGTCAAAATCCGATTGTGCTGCTTCGAATTCTCGGAGGTAAAATTCCGACTTACCTCGAAGGTAATAAATCCTATCCTTATCTTGAAGAGCTGCATCAATATTGAGCAATCTTGTAAAATGAAATTTTGCTTGTTCATGCTCTCCAACATAAAAAAGGGAGAGAGCTGATAATCTTTCGATTTTTGGGAGATATGGGGATCCAGGATATAACATCAGGAAATCTTTGAGCACAGCATAAGCATTGGAGTATTGACCCAGTCGAAAATAGGACCATGCAAGTCCATAGAGTCCAGGCATTTTTTGTTTAGCTGTAGTAACCATCTCGCAATATTTTCTGTAATAACGAACTGCATCACTATACTCTTTAAGCACATAGCAACATTCAGCTGAAAGAATAGTTATCATTTCTTGTATCCTTTTATTTAGTCGGGTCTCGTTTTCGATAGATTGAAATTTCTCTTTTGCCTGTTTAAAAGAACCATTACTATAAAAAAGGTATCCTTTCATTGCCGATACTTCACTTTTTTCTTCAGTATCAACAGTTTTCAGAATTGTAAAGGATTTTTTTTCTTGACCTTTAATCCCCAGAATAAGTCCATAATACAGTGAAGATTTATATCCAACCTCCTCATCTTTAAAGTTTCCTCCAAGGAACTCGAAATATCCCTCAGCATTCTCGTAATCCTCATTCTTCAGGTTGATATATCCGAGGGAATACAGTGTGATTTTCAATTTGTCCATTTCAATTTCATTCTCTTTCTCTTCAATACGATGAAGCATTTTTAAGACACTAATAAAAGTTTCTTCTGCTTTTACAAGTGAATCAACCGAGAGAAAAAGTAATCCTTCTTTAATTTCAAAAAAAATCTTGTTCTTATAGTCATGCTCCTGATTTATAATGGTATCAAAAACCTTTATTGCCTGTTCAGTTTTGTTCAAACGTATCAAGCATTCTGTCTTCAAGAAAAGAAATTCATTCTCACTCTCTCCTCCTAATTCTCGTTTCTCAATAGTTTCAATTGCTTCTTCACAATTCCCAACTTCTATTAGAGATATTACTTTTTTTCTGAGTACATTATTTCTCTCCCTTTTATCAAAGCAAAATGCATAAGCACGATTTAGTTCTTCAATTGCCTTCCTGTAATTTCCCCTATCAAAAAATTCCTCTGCTCTCCTGGAATGGAAGTATCCGCGATTATAAATATCAGGAAAAATTGGAGACCAGGCGCGTCCATCGTTTACTATAACTAATAAAATAAAAGTAAACAGAAGTACTATAAATCTTTTCATATTAACTTCAATTTTGACATAAGACATAATACCAAAGATAAGAAATTTTATTGGCTCTACTTACAGGTTAGTTGATTCTTCATTTTCCTAATTTCTATTTCCTTAGTTTCTGCCTTATATCTTTGTATTTTCAACTTTCCTAATATCGAACTCTCATACTTTCACTTATCTTTCACCATCAGCCACTTGTCATGCTGTACCCGTTGCGAAGCAACCCATACCGTTGTAAAGCAACCATTCCTCATCTGTTATCTGACTTCTGTCAACTGTTAACTGTCGTCTGTTAACTCTCTACTCTCTGTGGTCTTTCAAATTGTACTCTGTAAAGATTGTAATAAAATCCTCCCG
>JABUBL010000249.1_pt1 | contig 14775 bp, 20 predicted proteins | sample 7240371 | NCBI WGS metagenome assembly JABUBL01 (sample SAMN07256343, study PRJNA390944) | subsurface metagenome | isolation source: Methane hydrate marine sediment | place: Pacific Ocean: Eastern North Pacific, ODP site 1244 | collected 2002
CCGCCCCCGAATCAGCCTTTCCTCAACAGCCCGCCGGTAGATCACCGCAGCCGCCTCACGAACGTTTCGGGGCAATCCCAAGTGTGAGGACATCCGATCGACCTCCGAGAGCGCGAAAGCTAGGTTGCGCTCGGTGGCATCAGAAACTCGAATTCGCCGCTGCCACTTTCGAAGGCGGTAAATCTGAGCTCGACGCTTGGGGGTGAGGTCCTTGCCGTGAGAGTCGCGATCCCGCCAGTCAATCATCGTCGACAATCCTTTATCGTGAATCGTGAACGTCATAGGTGCTCCAACCCGTCCCCGGCGATCCCGCTGCTCCTGGTCAAACGCCCTCCACTCCGGCCCCATGTCCATTATTTTATCGTGGACGATGAAACCGCACTCAGCGCACACTAGTTCGGCGCGCTCGTAGACACGCACGAATTTTGGGCTTCCACACTCAGGGCACTTTTTTCGCTTTTCGGATTTTTCCATACCGCTCCCCCATATATAGATCTTTACCGATGAGATTCCTAAGGCTGGCTTGAGCGAACCCGCGGCTGGGTTTTATCACCACGTAGGGCGCCGCGACGGGTCCAAACAGGTCAAGTACACTCCCCACGCGTGCACCGCCCATCTCATATACAGCTCCACCCAGGCCCGGCACCTGCTCGGCGCGCAGCACGAGCCCGCGATTAGTAAAGTGCATGACCTTACCTATTTTGCGCATTTAGCTCCCCCAAAAGCTTTTGAAATTATCCATCGTTTATATATAAGCTTTTCGATATATTTAAAAATCACGATTGGCTGTCCAAACCCCGAGAAAATTCTTAAGCCAACACCAATCATTTAGAGGTGAGGATTGAATGGCTAAGACTCGCGCTCGAAAGATTCGCAGACTCGTGCTCGACGTGCTCAAGCCGCACAGCCCCACATTGCCGGAGTTCGCGACAAAACTCAGCTCGATGCCGGGCGTTGACGGGGTGAACGTTACGCTCATCGAGATCGACAAGGACACGGAGACAATCAAGATCACCATCGACGGCCAACTAGATTATGGCACAATACGCTCAGCAATCGAGGAATGGGGCGGTGTCGTCCACAGCATTGATGAGGTCATCGCGGGCAGCTTGTCGAGCGAGAACATAGAGCGCCGACGCAGAGTTCGCACCCGCGAGGGTGGCGACTAGCGCGCCCTATACCAGCAGTCAGGTTGTTGACAAGTTCTACAGTTGGTCTCCACTTTCGTGCTAGGTTCACCCTTTATCCCATTTACCAGCTTTCGGGCTTTGCTGAGTTGTTTCTGAGTTCCCTGAACGAACAGGGTGACGCTCCCCTCGGCGCCGAAGATGCCTCCCTTGCCCATGGTAATAGCTTCCGCACCAGTCAGAATCTCGAAAGCTTCGAGTTCGGTGATAACTTTCCCCGCTACGGGCATTATCCCCAAGGGACAACCTGTGGCGTAGCTAGCACGAAAGATCCCAGTAGTTTTGGAGACCCTTTGGATCGAGCCAGGAATGAACTTCTCGAGCCCCACAGGAATGATGAAGTTCACACCCCGCGCCATGAGAGTCCCCAGTACACTACCCACGGTGCCTCCTCGACGCGACGCCAATAAAACTCCCGCCGCGCCGCTGGCGCCGAGCGCGTTGGCACCCTTGATGAAAACATCGCCGGCCGTGAGTTCGGGTAGTACATCGTTGAGCTAGCTTTCGATGAGCTTGCCCCCGCGGATGATAATATCTCCTCTGCGTCGCTCGCGGGGAACGACACAAGTCCCTTTCGGCAAAACGGCGCCCGCCACGAATTTTTCGCGCTCAATTTTTTTCCCTAGCAGCTCCTCGGCGACGCGGGCGTTGGTGGTGCCAAGCCCAATCACTATCGTTCCCTGGCGGAGGGCTCGCTTGACCTCGGGGAGAGCGGCGACTGCCTTCGATATCAGACGCTTCGATTCGGCCGGAGTTAGCGTTACTTGAATATGAGACATGCAAATCGCACGAAATTCGGTCATCAAGTTTTAAAAACTTGGTGCTCGTCGGCGCCACAGCTGTAACACGACATACTGTGCCACCCGGAATAATACACGTGTATCACATTGAGGTACTACATACTCGTGTCACCGACATAGCTATGTTATTCTAGAAACTGAATTGGTAAGGGAGCGAGCGTGCCGGAGATATTTACAATCGGCTACGGAAATCGCAAATTCGACGACTTCGTGGCGCTGCTCAAACGTTTTGATATCGAGCTAATCATTGACGTCCGGCACTTCCCGACTTCAAAGTGGCCGGAGTTCGTGAAGGAAAACCTGCAGCGGACCCTCCCCGCAAGGGGCATGGGTTATGTCCACATCCGAGAGCTCGGCGGATATCGTGGGGGCTACGGAAACTACACCCGGACCCAAGAGTTCAAGCAAGGGTTGAAGGAGCTGATGAAACTCGCTCACGAGAAATCCTCAGCGATTATATGCGTCGAGTCGTATCCGAGCGCATGTCATCGCCGCTTCATAGCAAAGGAGTTAAAAAAGCGAAAATGGAAAGCCGTGCACATCGTCGGCAAAGGGAAGCAACAAACGCTATGATTTTTCTTCGGGCACCGCCGGCTTCTCAACAGGTTCCTCAGCTTCAACGGGCTTGGCCTCGAGTAGCACGGCGTCTACTCCCCCGCTCTGCTTGGGCCGGCTAGTTACGCGCACGCGGCCGAGCTCGGTTTCGATTATCGCTCCCTTCGTCAGAACATTTCTACGAACGAAGTGGGGGTCAGCAGGATTTTCGACAACTTTGAGTATTTTTGATTTTTTCGTCTGCCCGGTTTTTGGGTCCACAACGTTAGCGACATCGATGCCAAGCAAGCTGATTTTTATGTTCCCACCGAAAGCGCGTCGCTCGACCCGCTTCATTGGGCCGAGTTTGGTCTCGACGAGCTCGCTCCCCATTTCCCGCCTACGCTTCTTCCGACTGGCCCATATTCGCCCCCCGCTGGGCTTCTTCAGCGATCTACCCTGCCACTTAGCCATCTAGACACCGCTTGCAACCTTTGGGCACAAGGGTATAAAAAGTCCTTATCTCATGAGCTCCTCGATTCGTTCACGGATCTTGTCCATATCGTCCTCAAAACCGAAGTAGCCCGCAAATCTTCGCGAGGTTCGAAGCACGCGTGTCCGCTCGAAATGTCTGGACTCGATGAACCCCAGCGCGGTGAGCTGTTTGACGTGATCGTAGACTCGGCTGCCCCGTACGTCGGCAAGTCTTGCTTGGTAGACGGGCTGCTTGTAAGCGATCATGGCGAGCGTCTTCAAAGCCCCCCGCGAGAGCTTTGCTTTGGACATCACCCCCTCCAGCTTCGGCATGTACTCCTCGCGGAGGCGGAGCGAAAAGGTTCCCTTTGAGGTTTCGGTGAGCATCAGGGGGCCGCCTCTCTTCCCGTAGTCGGCTATGAGCTCCTCCATGAGCTTGCGCGCGTAGGTCTCGGACGAGGTTCCCACGATTTCACGCAGCTCGCCAAGGGTCAACGGGCGATCAGCCGCGTAGAGAGCGGCTTCGACAATCGAGCGATCTTCCTTAACTCCCATGCTACCCCTCCCCCGCCAGCAAGGAGGCAAATATTTCACCAAATGGTTCGGGCTGCCGCAACACGATTTTACCTTGAATTTCGAGGAACAATAGGAGGAGGAGCGTTCTAGCTACTGCGAGCCTAGTTCGTTCGAGGACGAGCGCCGAGAGCGAGGTCTCTTGCCCCGAAGCGGCGCGGCTTTTCACCCGTTGGTACAGTTCCTCAAGGTACCGCTCGATGTTTATGTGATATTCGCTGAGCGTCTGCATGATTTTCTCTAACTTCCTCCTACGGACGAGTTTCCGCGTTGGGGTATCCTTGAGCGCATTTTGTAGCGCTCCCATGAGATCGAGAAGTGTAATTTTGCGGGGCGAACGCTGTATAATCGTTATTTGTCCGAGTTCAGGCAAATCGATATCGAACATCTCCTTAAGCTCCTCCTCTGCTTCCGGCTTTTTATGTCCGTTGAACACAAAATCTGATTTCATCCGCAAAAGCACCGAGGCCGAAAGTAGCGTCCGCCCTGAAACACGAAGGTCGAACTCCCGCATCTCCCTCACGCGTTGCATGTAGACACCTGCGATCTTCTCGATATCGACATCCCACGGGTCAAGCTTGTGCTCCTGTACCAGCCCGAGCAGAATCTGGAAAGGTTGATCAGCGATAGTTGCCATTTCCTCACCTCATGCCGCCAGCCCCGCCAGCTCTACCGAGAACAAGCGAGACACCCCGCTCTTGCCCATCGTGACGCCGAACAAACGGTCGGACACGGACATCATCGAATCATGCAGTGTGACGAGGATGACTTGCGACTCGCGCGAAGATCGGCTGATGAGCTCCGCGACCCGACGAAGATTCTGGTCGTCAAGGTGGGCGTCGATTTCATCGAGCACGTAGAGAGTGGTGGGTCGGAAGCGCTGGAGGGAGAAGATAAAAGCGAGCGCGGTTAGTGCCTTTTCCCCGCCTGAAAGTGCCTCCACCCGAGCAATCTCCTTGCCAGCTGGTTTGGCCTCGATCTCGAGTCCTCCCTCGAATGGGATTTCCTCGTTCTCCAAAATCAGCCCCGCCACGCCTCCCGGCGATAGCTCGCTGAAAATCTTGCTGAAGGACTTTGAAATCTCGTTGAAGGTCTGCATGAACACTTCTTTTTTCTTCTCATCTATTTCTCGCATGAAATCGAGGATCGCCTGCTTCTCCGCGACCAGCTTATCGTGCTTCAATTTTTCGGAGTTGAAACGGCGCTCGGCATTTCTGAAATCTTGGATAGCCCGGAAGTTCACAGGACCGAGCGCCTCGAGCTCTGCCTCTAGAGCTCCGACTCTTCGTTCGAGCTTGGCCGGATCGGTATCAAGAGTAATTTCAACCTCTATCTTGACTTGCTTTAGCTCTCCTTCGATGTTTTCGAGTTGGGGTCGCAGCGAGGCCTCCTCGACCCTGAATGCCTGCAGTTCGTTACTGAGTTGCTCTATTGGATTCTCTATGTGGCCTGCTTTCCCCTTGAGGCTTCCAACTTTGTGCCGAAGTTTTTCCCTTTCCTTGCGAAGGGTCCCGACCGAGGACCGCTCCTTCTCTTCCAACAAGGTTACTCTATCGAGCTCAATCTGGGTTTCCTGGACTTGTTGTTGTAGCTGTTTCAGCCTCTCATCCAGCTGGGAGCGCACAGCTTCCAAGCTTATTAGACGGTGCTGAAGTTGTGGCCTCGTATCAGGCTCGTTCAGTTTCTCAAGCGGTGGTGTACCCTTGAGAAGCTCTGAAGCCTGCTCGAAATGTTTGGAAAAGTCGCCTAAGATAACACGTAAATCATCCAGAACCCCACGGAGCTCTTGAAGCACTTTTTCGGTTCCAGCGCGTGATCTGCTAGAATCAAAGGTTTGAGTTAGCGCGTTAAACCTCTCGTAAAGATTTTCGAACTTCGAGGAAAGCAAGGGTATTTTTTCAAGTGAAACATCTCGTTCATCGTGGGGGACGATTTTTTTGATGCGGACACTAAGATCAGCGATTTCGCTCTCTATTCTCGCGCGCTCTCCCGCTGTCGAGTTGAGCATTTCGCCGAACAATTTGAGACGTTCGCGTATTTTTCCCGCCTCCGCAAACATCCCTGTATTCTGTTTTTCCTCGATGAGTTTCTCTATATGTCCAACTTTTCGATCATAGCTCCCCGCTTCTTCGAGAATTTTTCGGCGTTTATCGCGCAGTTCCTGCAGCGCCTCTTCCTTCACTTTTATTTTCTGTTGCAGTCGCAAAAGTTTTCTCCTGCAAGTGGCGCGCCGAACGCTGAGGAGCGCGGCCCTGATATGCCCAAGCTCCTGATTCAACTCCCTATATCGAATGGCGCCCTCTCTTTCAGATCGGAGTTTTTCCATCTGCACCGAAATTTCGCCGAGAATAGCGCTCATCGAGTTGAGATTGGTTTTGACGCGTTGAAGTTCCGAAAGCGATTTTTGCTTCTTTTCATCGTACTCTGCGACCCCCGCGAGGTCATCGATGATCACCCGCCGGTCGAACGGATCCATCTTTATGAAACGGTCGACGTCCCCCTGCATGATGAAGTTGTAGCCCCCGGGGCTGGACATGGTTTTCGAGAGCATGTCAACGATTTCTTGCCGCGAGGCGCGCTTTCGGTTTATCCGATACACGCATTTGCCGCTGCGGTCCACTTTTCTGGATATCACCACAGTCGTCGAGTTGATGGGCAACGCACCGTCTTCATTATTGAAATGGAGTAAAACCTCAGCAAAAGGGGCTGGGCGTTGGCCGTTACCCCCGTTAAAGAGAAAATCAGAAAAGCGCTCGGCGCGCATGAGCTTCGCGCTCATCCCCCCCAGCACGAAGCAGAGCGCATCAACGACGTTGCTCTTGCCCGAACCGTTTGGACCGACGATGGCAGTCAAGCCCCTTGAAAGGGGGATGCTCACCTTTGTGTTTCCAAATGATTTAAACCCGCGGAGCTCAATTTTGCTTACGTGTGACACATTTTCTGCCTTGGGTGGTTATTCACCCCCCCATCCTCCGTCAGCCCCCAAAAGCGGTTTTACTTTCTTTTTTGGGGTTAAAAATTTTTCGTTTTTGAGCTTTCGGCGCTTTCTATGGTGATTCGGTAAGACTAAGGAATTTTGGATTGAATCTCGTAAGCTTTCTAAACCCAAATTTTAATCCTGAAATATCACAGCGACGATATATGGCGAAATCAACGCAGTCTGTTGGGTGCAGGGCCCTAAAAGTTTAAATCAGCACGGAGTAGTTGTTTCTGGATTGTATGGTCATCGAAAAGCTTCCAATAGCGAAATTGCCGGGCGTGGCTAGACTGCGGGCCATGGCGGCGAAGTACTACGAGCAGCAGTTGTTGGAGGAGGTAAAGCAGCGGGGAAACATCCCGCGACACATAGCGATAATCTTGGATGGGAACCGCCGTTTCGCGCAGAACGCAGGATTAGACAAGCTGCAGGGACACGCGCTGGGGGCGAAAAAGCTCGAAGAGGTGTTGAAGTGGTGCCAAGAACTCGGCGTTAAACACATCACAGTCTACGCCTTTTCGACCGAGAACTTCAACCGACCGAGCGAGGAGGTAAAAGCACTTATGGATTTGTTTGCTGAGAAATTCAAAAAAGTGGCGAAGGATGAACGCATTCATAAGTATAAAATACGCGTCCGCGTGATAGGCGATCTAAGTCGCTTACCCGAGCAGGTGAGGAGAGCGATCGAAGAAGCACAGGAAGTAACTCAGGACTACGATGGCTACACCCTAAACATCGCTGTTGGCTATGGAGGCAGAGCTGAACTCGCCGAGGCGGTCCGGCGGATATGCGAACGCATCGAACGAGGCGAGCTCAAACCCAGCGATGTCGATGAAAGCATCATAAATAGCCACCTCTACACTGCCGGCATACCAGATCCGGACTTGGTCATCCGCACCAGCGGGGAGGAGCGGCTGAGCGGTTTTCTGCTTTGGCAGTCTGCTTACAGCGAGCTCTACTTCTGCGAGGCGAACTGGCCTGAGTTCGACAAGATCGAGTTCCTGCGCGCTATCCGCACCTACCAAGGGCGAAAGCGAAGGTTAGGAAAATGAGGGCGGAGATCGCGATAATCGGCGGCTCCGGCGTTTATTCAATAGGTGCCCTCGAGAAGACAAGCACTACCGTCGTGAGTACCCCATACGGCAACTCACCTGAAATCGTTATCGGCACGTTAGGCGGACGCCGAGTTGCGTTTTTGCCCCGCCACGGTAAAAAGCACACCGCGCCACCTCACCTCATCAACTATCGCGCGAACCTTTGGGCACTCCGCGAGCTGGGCGTGAAGCGGGCATTCGCGACGACCGCCTGTGGCTCACTCAACCCCAAGATGCGCCCCGGGGAGCTGGTGTTGCTCTATCAGTTTATCGATTTCACGAAGCGGCGCACCCAGACCTTTTACGAAGGAGGTGAAAAAGGCGTCGCTCACATCGATGTCACGGAACCCTACTGCTCCGAGCTACGAGATATCTTATTTAAAACAGCTAGGGGGCTTAAACTCAAGCTCCATCCCCGCGCGACCTATGGGTGCACTGAGGGTCCGCGCTTCGAAACGGCGGCAGAAATCAAAGCGTTGCGCCGCTTGGGCTGCGATCTCGTGGGGATGACGAACGTTCCCGAGTGCGTGCTAGCTCGAGAGCTCGAAATCTGTTACGCGGCAGTAGCGGTCGTGACGAACTTCGCGGCAGGTATTTCAAAAGCAAAGCTCACCCACGCAGAAGTCGCCGAGCTAATGAAGAAAAACATAGGTCGAGTTCAAAAGCTGATGTTCAAAGCTATCCCAAGAGTACCAAAAAAACGCTCGTGCACATGTGGTCATGCACTTGAGGGAGCAGTGGTAAGAGTCTAACTCTCTCCCTCGTTAAATTCCTCGTAGTACTCTGGAGACTCGATCTCATACTCTCGTTCGACCTGCTTTTTCTTTTTCTTCTTCTCGATGATGACGGGGACCTCTTTCGGCTCTTTCCCCTTCTCGCTGATCTTGTAAGCTGCACGCTTCTTTATCTTGCTTTTATAACCGCAACGAGGGCAGGCCAGTCGCCTTGAACGCCCAACTTTAGTGGGAAATAGCATACTGCCACACTTGGGGCAAAATTCCATGAGCATCACCAACAAGGTTGAATTTTTAGGGGTAAAACTGCTTTATAAACCTATCGCTCCAGCTGGCTTTGTTGCAGAAGTCACTTTAAGAGCAAAGCCCATCTCGGTTGTTTTGATAATTGTTATCGTTCCCAAATACTTGAATTTTCAGTAAAGCTACCGCTAGCCAACAAGAACAATCCAGAACCTGCCCATCTAAAAGCGCGGTGGGCCTCTGCGCTCCGATCGGTGCTTCTGGAAGCAATCCCTGCAATAAACAGGTCTGCCCTCGGTCGGCTTGAAGGGAACCTCGCACTCCTTGCCACAATCGGCGCATGTCGCCTTGTGCATCTCGCGAGGACCAACATCTCTCCGGCCGCCGAATCTTCCGCCGTATGCCATTTTTCTAACACTCCTTTTTTTCTCAGACACGGTTTGAAAAAACAGTTTAGCTGTTCTCCTCCCGAGATTTTCCACGAGAGATCTAACGCGTCCATGCCGCATTGGACTTGGATGCTTAAATAGGCCACGGTTTCCGTTTATTATGGGTAATACTGACGAAAATCATGAAAAAGTTAAAATTTAACCTGCTTTTTAATGCCCATTTATGTGCAAGCGGGGTAATTTATGTGCAGAAACGAATTTATGTGCAAAGCCTTTGGCTTAGGCTACTTTTTAAACAGACTTCCGACTTTTTAAACAGAGGGCACTTTTTAAACAAAGCTGCATTTACCATTTACCGGCTTTGCACATTTATTCGATCCTGCACATTAATTCAAGATTCTGCACATTAATTCAGGAAAATCTGCACATAAATTCAGGGCGCATGAGGCGGGTCAATCCCGCAACGATGTTTTCACCTTTCAACCCCTTACCCGCTCAATTTTCCTTCGACCTAGCGCCTGAATGTATTCGACCGCTACGTCCTCGCGAACCTCACCGCGGAGTGCCATGGAGACAGGAAGCTCGAATATCTCACAAGTCGTCAAATCCATGAGCTGGGCGTTGTTCTCCACGACCGCGAGCACCTGGGCGCTGCCCCGCTCGATTATCGGCACCTCCACCTTGGCGCTGGCAGGGCGAATCATGCTTCGCTTCTGGGAGTCGAAAATGCCTATCGCGCCGACCTTCACCTCCGCGTGCCCATCCTTCTTGGGCGCTGGGGAGAAGAAGCCCACGATGCGGCAGGGCTCGCCGTCGATAATTACAAAGCGCCCCACCCTGAGCTTGCCCACCTCGGTCGTCTCCCCCGTTGAATCACACCCATGACATAAAGAACGGCCGTTGCGTTAATCCTTTTGCCGATTATTTCGGGCTGGCGGAAATTACCCCGGCGGGGCGAATGATAATTGCTGTGATCATCGCAATAATTGTTCTAAGACTCTAAAATAAAAAAGGGGTTAAGCGCGAGTTTTCATCTTTGCCAGCTTGCGCTTCAAGAATTTCTGCGTTTCGGGATCGGCTAATAACTGACCCATGAGGTCGTCCGTGCGCTTGCGTTTTTCCTCTAGCTCCACGACCGCCTTCAACGTGAGGGCCATCGAGCACTTGCGGCAAAAACGCGCCAAAAAACAAGCAAATTAGCAACGCTTTTTCTTTTTCGGCTTTTTCTTCTTTCGCATCATAGATTTCACCATTGGAACATGTTCTGAGAAGATAAAAGACTTTACCATAAGTTTATCACCATGGCTTCAACAACCTCGTCGATTTTCGCGCACCTTTACACGAGAACCTTCAACCCCGCCTTATCGTAGACCCGGCGTTCCCCGAGCCGTTTCGCGCGCTATGGGACGGGACGGGTGGAGTGAATGAAGGGAAGAGGGAAAAGGGAAATTCATCATATCCGAGCTCTTGAAGCGTTACGGCGTTTGAACCTTGACCCAGTATCCGAAAGCAATCCAGAAGCCAACCCAGAAGTCCCAATCCCCGTTCTCCTGTGTGTTTGACGGGCGGGAAGGAGGGAGACGGGAGGAGGGAGAGCGATCAGTCAGGCATCATCGTTCCAGCATTTTCCCCCCCCCACTGTCTCCCCTCCAGCGCGATTTTTTAGGGACCAAGGGCGGGTAGAGGGAGAGCGAAGGGAAGAGGGAAAGGGTGCCCGCTTTAAAGCATCCCCTCTTTTTTTGTCGTTCCCTTCACTTTCTCGTCTCCCAACTCCCGCGTTTTTTTTCGTTGGCGAGGACGGGAAGGGAAAGGGAAGGGAGGGGGGAAAGGGAGCCAGTTTTCCCGTTTCCCTTCACTTCACTTCGCCGTTCCCCACAGCTTGAAGATTTGGATAGGCTTGAGGTTCCGCTCGGGAAGAGCCTTTACCATTATGTAACAGTTAGACCAGAAGGGAACTGTTTTGAATTCAGGTGCTGTCGCCCGAAGAAATCCGCCGTATAGTGGACGCTTGCAACAACCAGCGGGATCGTGCGTTGATCTTCGTGGGTTACGAGTCAGGTGCACGAGCTGGGGGATTGCTCTCACTTCGCTTGCGGGACGTTGAGCTTGACCGCTATGGCGCAATTGTAATAGTGAAAGGTAAAACCGGTGAGAGGCGAATAAGGCTTGTTCAATCGGTTCCAGATCCATATCAGGTAAATGACGTGATAGAGGATCCGGATAGGAGGATACCTCTTCCCAATATGATATACGTAGGAGATGGACCTAGTGATATCCCTTGCATGTCATTAATTGGAAAGAAGGGTGGGAGGGTTTTCGGATTAAACAAGAAACCGAAGAGAGGCTATGAACTGAAAACAGGCCGTAGAGAGGTAATTGGACCGTATCTTTGTGATTTTACTAAAAGAGGTTCCCTTAGGAGATTCTTAAAAGAAGCGATTAAGGAAATAGCTCGAAGAATTGTGCTAGAGAAGCAGAAAATGATTCGTGCCCCAAGACCTTGAAGGATTTGCCTGAGTTGACTACTGAACAGGAAATCAAGCTTAAAGATAACATAAAGGGTTTCAGAGAGTATGCTAAGACAATGGAGTTCCAAAAAGGCGCTACAGAGAGAGCACAAAGAAAAGCCATGTTTGAAGCTATAACTCCTGAAAAATTGAAGTCACTAACTGAATACGAATTTGGTATACACAAAGCCCTAATTGTGTTGTCGTTGTTGTGGTATCAGCGGGGACGTAAATGTGGAAAAAACTCGTTTACAAAGTCGGCCAGCTTTTCGGGTGCGCGGCCACGTCTTTCATCGCCTTCTGGTTGATCACTCATCCCGAGTATGAGCCTAACCTGGCGATCCGCTGTTTTGAGATCGCTGGCTCGATAGTGGCGGCGGCGATCTTGGGCCTCGATTTTCTAGACATTCACCCTAGCGAGGACTGATAGTAGTCATAGTCATATCCTGAGAGTATAACTATATAACAGATTTTTTTTATGTTACAAAAGTAAGCGGACTACCAGAAGAACTTAGGAGTTCCCTCGCTTTATGGGACGTTTCAGACGTTTACTCTACACATCAACATTTATCAGAGGTTGTCAAAAGTATTGAGACGCTGGAATCCGTATTTGTTTGAGGCCTGGGCGTCATTAGAACCGGGCGTGTGGACGTGCAGATCAACTTTACAAAATACCGCTCCACACCCTTGATCCATCAATTTTTTGTACCTACTAGAAATTGTTTTCGCTTCACGCGACAAACCGATCCCCCTCCGCACCGTAAAGATCAACCCCCGTCAAATTGTCGTGGTTCAAATGGAATAAACTTTACGGCTGGTGATGGTTTCGTTGCAAAATCGTTTCTGTTTTCCCTCATATCCCAGTTTTTGTGCGAACACGGCAATTTATGTGTAGGAATCAATTTTTGTACAAAGCCGGTTGAAGCCATTGCTCACGGCTCATGGGAAAACTTAAGAAAGGCAACGCTGAACAAGTGCGAGAAAATTGGAGGTGAAAAAATGGCCGAACCCAAGTTTGAGGTCTACAAGGATGCAAAGGGAGAATACCGATTCAGACTGAAGGCACCGAACGGAGAGACAATTGCGACTGGCGAAGGGTACGTGGCTAAGGCGGGCTGCATGAACGGGATAGAATCAGTCAAAGAGAATGCTCCGAAAGCCGAGATAGTCGATTTGACCTAGCCCACCATACTAATCTGACAAAAGAGTGAGAGGTAATAATATGATACCCAAGATACGGATTGTAGACGTACACAAAGATGCAAGTGGTAAGGATAGGTTTGTGGATAGCTCTGGTAAAGCTCGTCAGTTTATTAACCTAAATGATGAATATGCTATTATTGAAAATTCTAGCAATATAGATGTAAAATTAGACGGCTGGTACTTGAGGGATGCAGCAGGCCACAAGTTCAGATTCCCCAAGGGTTTCGTTCTTAAAAAGAACTCTAGAGTTACAATTCACACAGGTACCGGTGCAAATACAACGACCCACTTATATTGGGGACATAAAATGCATATGTGGAATAATGAAGGCGATGTAGCAATATTATTTGCACGTATGAAAACAACAGGCTATTGTAGTGGCGAGTTTTATGATAAGCCCAAGCATTCAAACGATAAAAGTTTGAGACATTATAAGTGTAACTTAAAATCTCATAAAAGCTACCCAACGCATTATTATTGTTACTGCACATATAATCTAAATAAACACGCAGCCGGAGTAGTAAATGGCAAGGAGGTCCCAGCACATCCGAAGTACAATATAACTGCATCAGGTACGAGCTGTAAACATGGAACCTTAGCTGCAGATACAAGAATCTTTCCGTTTGGAACAAAACTGGAAATCCCTGTGTACGGTAAAGGGACGGTAGAAGATGTAGGAAAAGCCATTAAAAAAATGTGCATTGACCTTTGGTTTCCATCGCATCAAAAGGCATTGGAATGGGGAGTGGAGGAGCTTACGGTAGAGATACATAGATTAGTGGTTTAACAAAACCCCACGAAAAAATTACAAATTTTGAATGGTGCGTTTTTCAAGTCGCCAGCCGCACCACCCCTCGCTAAAGCCTCGAAGGGATACAGCTCGGTGGCTCTCATGCCAGCTTGGAGAGCTTGGAGCCAGCCACTTTTCCTCGAGAGTGTGTCAAAATGTTGCTACTCCTTCCCGCCTGAGTTCGGAGACGATTCAAGGATGGCAACCTTAAATTAAACTTGCCACTAGGTGGCCAGGCTCACCTGGGCCCCGTCACTCAGCTTCACCCCCTCCTTCGGGTTGAACGAGCCCGCCGCGAATATCCCCATCATACCCTGCTTCACTTGCCTTCCGTCGGGCGTGTCGACCCCGAACTCCTTGCTCCACCTCAGCACCTCCAAGAAGTCGTCGACATCCCTCTTGTTTACCAAGCCCCACTTACACGAGAGCACGTAGGTCACGGGGTTGGCGAAGACTCCTGGCGTCACCTCCCAGACCCGGTCGACCTCGGCGCTTCGCTCTTTTCATTCATTCACACATATTGCGCACCGATATATTTATATTATATTATAATAAAGGGCGTGAACGGGGAGAATGGAGGTGAAAAGAATGCGAAATGGGATAATTGCACTCGCATTGATATTTTCGCTGATGCTAGCTTCTATGCCAGCGGCGATTTCTGCTACAACTGATGAAGATCCTTGCAGCGGAGGGACATGTAGCACCTATGACAATGTAACAATAACAGTTCTTGAGGGTGCAGAGAAAGAGAAAGCCATCGCTGATGCCCTGAAGGACGGGGAGGTCAAGAAACTGCTACTGGAACTGGTGAAAACGGGATACATGCCTGGTATAGACGACGCCATAGCGATGACATCAGAGGACTCGGAAGTCATAGCCGTGGTGATACCGTTCGAGCAGAAGGATACTGGTGAAACTGTGGAGATAATATGGGTCTACAATCCAGAGACCGGTGCTGTTATAGTGTTGCTAGCACACGACATCTGGTGCGACATAGCCTGCTATCTCGGTTGTATAGTCTGCGATGTCTTCTGCATTACCTTCGCACCATGGGCATGTCCATTTTGCGTCCTTGGTTGCCCAGTTTTCTGCAGTGAAGTGTGTGGATGAAGATGAGGGGGGCACGGTTATTGGGCTTCCATTTTCGGTTTCGCGCCCCTCATTGCCCTAATTTGAATTGTACACACATTGAAAAAAAAAGCCAAAAGGGATAAAAAAATGCGCAGACGCGATTTAATAATTTTGGCTACATCTGGCGCGGCTTTTGGTG
>JABUBL010000250.1_pt1 | contig 14754 bp, 13 predicted proteins | sample 7240371 | NCBI WGS metagenome assembly JABUBL01 (sample SAMN07256343, study PRJNA390944) | subsurface metagenome | isolation source: Methane hydrate marine sediment | place: Pacific Ocean: Eastern North Pacific, ODP site 1244 | collected 2002
TTCATCCAGTTCTTCCAGTGTTGCCCGGAAAGCGGTAATGATGGCCGGGGGCAGTTTCCGGATAAAACCTGAAAAAGCCGCATTCCGTGAACTCCACAATAAGTGCGAAGAGTCTTTTTGTAAAGTCATAGAAGTAGTCTCTGAATTGAACTCTTGATTATTCATTTCTTAAGTAATTTATGTAAATCCTCTCACCCGCGTATTATGGGCCGCACTATATATGTTATGTAAGATTACGAGTGTGAATACAGATTACACCCCGATTACATAATAAATTCCAAAAAAAGCATTTGAGAAAATTATCAGTCCACTGAATTTTTATTTTATATTCTGAATCAAGACGCGGTCGTTTAAAAAATTATTGATAAAAATATATTATTCAAATATCCGATAATGTTTAATACGGTCGTGCATCATTCAAGATACTCCTCTGCCAGTAACAACTACTGCGCTGCCACGTACGCCTGAATGAGTTGTCTGAGCGAGGCGTCCGAGGCGGCAATGGCTGCCTGGGTGGAGCTCTGCAGGTTGGAAATCGTCAGCGTGTTTTTCATGATGGTGGTAGCGTTACTGTTGATCGCCGCACTGTTCTGATTGGCCAGGTTGATTACCTGCTCGAGCAGCGCCCGGTTGTTTCTCACCTCTGTGGCCGTACTGGAATACTGCGGGTCGAGCGCGCTGCACCCGCTGATTACCATTATCACCAGAGCTATGGTTATTACAACGTTCCAGAGCAAAAGTGCCTTGTTCATGTTTTACCTCCACCTGAAAATGTGAATTATTATGTAAACTATTTTTCGAGCAATTGATCGGCCATGTCTATGGCGAAGGCGAGAGAGGTGGTAAATGCCGGCGATATCGGGTTCAATATATGAAGGGAATTTTTTTCGTTAATCACGATGAAATCCATGACCAGTTGCTTGCTGGGCCAGTGGATTAGCTGGGGGCGCACGCCCACGTGTTCCGACTCGACAATATCCTGCGGTTTCAGTTCCGGCAGCAGCCTCCGGGCCTCTTTAAATACGAACCTCTTGAGGTACTTCCTGGGCTCGCTTCGGGCAACCTGACGAAAAGAGGGGTTGGTAAATAGCAGTATGGAATCGCGCAGCAGAATGGAGAATGTCTCCCGGCCAAATCCACTGAGGATGCCGTAATTCTCCCGCCCGAAAGCAGGCATGGCGGTCGGCCCGACCAGTATCTCACCGTCCGCGCTCCTGGTGAAATGGACGCCCAGGAAAGGAGTCCGCAGGTCAGGCACCGGATAGATATTGCTGCGGACGAGGAATGACCGGTCGCGGGCAACTTGCTTGTAGGTCCCCTTGAAAGGCAATAGCTCGTATTCTTTTGCCAGACCAAACTGATGGGCAATATGGTCGGCGTAGGCACCGGCAGCATTTATCAGTTTTTCAAATTTGATAGTCCCACCAGGGGTCTCTACCTGGTTATCCCCGGCAAGACCCTTGAAGGTTGTCCCATAATAAACGGTGACCTTGCCTGATTCCACAAGCTCTGCTTCCAGTGCCCGCAGTACCTCCACCGGTTTGATTACCGCGGTGTCTGGCGAATGGAGTGCTTCTTCGCTATCCGCAGCGTATGGCTCAAGTTCGTGAAGCTTCTTATTATCGATGATATGGGCGCGGGCACCACATAAATCGGCACGGCGTTTCAGTTCGTACAGTGCTTCCATTTCTGAGGGCCCTGTTGCCAGGATAACCTTGCCGGATTCGTGCAGGGTCAGTTTCTTTTTGCGACAGAATTCCTTCATCATGCGGTTGCCATCCACGCAGTACTTGGCCTTCAGTGTATCGGGTGTATAGTACATTCCAGCATGCAGGACACCGCTGTTCCGTCCGCTGGCGTGCAGGCCGAGGGCATTTTCCTTTTCCAGAATTACAATATCCCCTACTCCCCGGTGAATCAGCTCACGGGCAATAGTCAGGCCGGTAATACCGGCCCCCACAATCAAAATCTGACACTGTTTCTGCTCCATGTTACGTATTCCTTCCCATTAGATATACATAAGCTCCGTCCGTGAAGAACTTACGTTGAAGACGAACTAAATTCTGACAGTTAAATTCAGGCGGTGTAGTTTCAAGGCCTAAAACCAGGTCGGGCATTATCATCTGAATTTTAAAGCATTTACGGTGGGCTCGGCAGGGTTCGAACCTGCGACCGAGCGGTTATGAGCCGCCAGCTCTGCCACTGAGCTACGAGCCCGTGGGACAACCATTTAAAAGAGTTACTAAATGCCCGGCTCCAATGAGTAATGAACTCCTCTATTTTAAAGACAGTATCTATTTTACTATTTTGCCGGAATACGAGCTATCGGTTCTATGGGCAAGCTCTTCGGCTTATGCACCGGCTCCCATATGCAGTGGAGTGGTGGAATATCAATGTAGTTGAAGCCGCCGGCTTTCTCCTTCGGGTCGCCAAAATGCCCGCTCTGGATGCTGGGAAATCCCTGTTCGCCCAGCAGTAAGGTAACCTCATCAATGTCGTCGCAGAGGAATTTCAGGTGGTGGATACCCTCGCCATGCTCATCAATCCAGTCCTGATATATCGACTCACCTTCCACGGGCTGAACCAGTTCCAGTTCCAGATCACCCAGGTAGGCATGACCTATTCTCTCCCGCCCCCACCCCGGTCGGCCCATATAGGTGCGGTCCCACAGTACATGATTACCCCAGTTTCGTATCTCCCAGGGGCCAATGCCCAGTATCTGCCAGTAGTTTTCCGCCGTACTTATAGCATCCTTGACCACAATACCTACCTGCTTGATGCCGGAGATTTTGACTTTGGCCGGGCTTTCTGCCTTGGGGTCTTCGGGATAAAAGGTAGCTCCTGCCGGCGGGCCATCGTGCCGACTGCGGCTGCTTATCTCCCAGAAACAGCGCAGCGGCTTGATATCGAAATAGGCAAATCGGTAGTTTCCCGAGCCACCGCCAACCACTGTTGGGAACCCCATATCATTCAGTATCTTCTCCGTCTTTACCACGTCTTCCGGGACGAATTTCAAATGGTGGAGGCTCTCGCCATGCTTATCAATCCAGTCCTGGTACACCGATGGCCCTTCAATGGTTTCGAATAGTTCCAGCTCAATCGGGCCGCACTGGGCAATCGCGCCGCGGTATCTGGCGTTGGCTGGCTTGCCGTGGTATTGAAAATTAGGAACCCTCTCGGAACCGAAGTCGAATAATGCCCATGGACCAATGCCCAGAATGTTCCAGAATGCTTCTATTGTTTTTTGCAGGTCTTTGACCACAAGGCAAACCTGCTGAATTTCATTGACTTTGATCTTGGCCGGGCTCTCTTGTGCCATGATTATGTTCCTCCCTTTCTAAACAACAAACGTTGGAATACTGGACAGCGCTAGGGTTATTTTAAGTCGCCGACTCGATAACTGTCAAGGCAAATATACTGTTTCTACAGGGCAGAACCGTTTTGAAGCGATGTTCAATTCACAACCTTGACGGGCGTTCTATCTCATAGTAATCTTATAGAAAATCTCGCTCCGGGTTTAACTTAAGTGCAAAAGCTTAAAACTCTGCATAAAGCGGTTATCCTTGTTGGCGGTGAGGGTACAAGACTGCGACCGCTCACCAATGATATCCCTAAACCCATGCTGCCGGTACTCAATCATCCGTTCCTGGAGCACACGATACACTACCTCAGGGAGTATGGCATCACAGAAGTAATCCTGGCCTTGAGCTACCTGCCTGGTGTCATCAAAGAATATTTCGGTGATGGCCGGCGACTGGGAGTGCGACTGCACTACACTATCGAAGATAGCCCGCTCGGCACTGCCGGGGCGGTGAAAAATGCCGAGGAATACCTGGATAGCACTTTTGTCGTTCTTAACGGGGATATCTTTACCGAGCTTGATATTGGGGCTATGTTTACCTTTCATCAGAGAAGGAAAGCCAAGGCAACGATTGCGCTCACTTGGGTGGACAATCCCTGTGCTTTTGGGGTCATAGAGACAGATAAGAATAGCCGGATACAGCGGTTCACGGAAAAGCCCGCTCCCGATGAGGTGACCACCAACTGGATAAATGCCGGCGTTTATATCCTTGAACCGGAAGTCCTGCAGCAGGTACCGGAAAATGCTCATTATATGTTTGAACGAGGGCTTTTCCCGCGTCTTCTCGAGCTTGGTGAAACCATGTGTGGCTATAAATTCGAAGGTCATTGGCTTGATATGGGAACACCGGAGAAGTACCTGTGCCTGAATTGCGACCTTTTGCTATCGGATGATAAACCGGCGTTCATTGGCAGCCCCGGGGAAAACGGGCTGTACTGTGCCGGAGACGCTGTCATTCACTCCTCATCGCAGATTAAGGGGCCTGTGGTCATTGCCAGCCGAAGTCGCATCGGCCAGCGGGTGCGCATAATAGGCCCGGTGGTTATCGGTCCGGATTGTACTATAGATGATGGTGCCATTCTGGAGGAAGTGGTATTGTGGCAGGGTGTTAAGGTTGGGGCTGGCGCGGTGCTCAAGAAATGCGTCGTTGGCAATGACACTGAAATTCAGCCTCGAGAACGGGTCATTGACTGTATAGTGCCCCCGCATGGTGTGGAATCAACCGGGCAATAATACTTAAAGGATAGACATGCAAGCAATTGCCCCCCAGCTGGTTGCTCCCTGTGGCATGAACTGTGCCATATGCAGCGGCTACCTGGCTTATAAAAACCACCCCCGATTTAAGGGAATAGTGTCATATTGTCGGGGCTGCCGACCGCGAAACAAGCAATGCGCGTTTCTGAAAAAACGCTGCGCGGACAACCTGAAGTTATTGACTGGCGAAGTGAATTTTTGCTTCGAATGTAACTGCTTTCCCTGTGAGGGATTGAAGCGTCTCGATGCCCGATACCGGCGGGAATTCAATATGAGCATGATCGAGAATTTAATGGAAATTAAGGAAAACGGCCTCGACGGATTCCTGGAAAAGCAATATCAGAAATATGCATGTCAGCGCTGCGGCGATTTAATATCCGTACACAGCCAGAAATGCTTTAGCTGCGATGAAATCAAAGACTGGAAGCATTAATAAGTTTGTCTTATTCTATTTGGTCAACTGGTGCCAGCCCGTATGCTCTGAGTAGCTGAATATTAGATAAGATATCGTCTGTATGATCGGCGAATGTTCTGGCTAATCCTCCTCCTCAATTTTAGCCTTGGCATCTTCAATGGTATTGTTTACCAAGACACCTTCAACTTCTGCCCATGCATCGACTGAAGGCGTTCCTTCCAGTTCAACCACATAGACAAGGACCTGACCCTCCACACCTTCAAGAGTCATAAGCCACGGGCTGGAATATTCCTGACCTTCATCAAGGTCGATTATTGTGCCTTCAAACCATTCTGATTCGGCCACCTCTTGTTCCTCTAAGTCAAGCTCTATTTCACCGCTCTTGTCTCCCCAAGTAGCTTCAATCTCTACCTCACCGGGAACGTCTGGCAGCAGGATTACTAGCTGCCCATCAGCATCAGTACTGCCCGCTTCTTCACCGTTTACCGTTACAGAGGCCCCTTCTACCGGCGTGCCGTCATCGGTGACTGATAGCGTAACTTCTGCACCTGGACCGGGTTCACCGTGGATTACGAGTTTCAGTTCATCCTCAGAATCTTCCGGCTCCTCTTGTTCTTCCTCCACTATAACCTCATTGATTTTCTGACCGGCACCACTCTGGGCTATCTGAGGTTTCAAAATGTATTTGTCACTCTTACCAGTTTTAATAACCGTAATATCATAAACGAAATTAACTACGTCATCACCAATGGTAAAGGGCTTAGAAATCTGCAGTTTCCCGCTAGGCAGCTTTATTTCCAGTTCCGCCCCACCGTTCAAAATTCCTTTGACACTTTCCACGTAGATAAACACCTTGGTATATTCTCCTTCGGGGAGAGTTCCACTCCAGATGGCAAGGGCGTTCTGCCCTACCAGTGGTTTCAAGTCGATACCAGTAACATTGTCACCATCGGGGTTAGGCTCAGGGTCAAGTATATGCCATCCGCCTGACTCACCACTCTGATGTACACCTACGCTGGTAATAGTTACATAGAGATGTTCAAAATCTTCAATGGCATTAACATCATCGCTTATCAGCAGCCTGAAGTTATCTATTCCTGTGGTAGTTACAGGCACTGGCGTTGGTGCGGGTGTCGGCGCTGGACTGGGTGCCGGCGCCAGCGATGGAGTTTCTTTACAGCCCACGGCTAACAAAGATACTAGCACCAAAATAATCAACATGGTAAAGTACTTCTTCATCTTTATTCCTCCTCCCCAGTTTCCTAGTTAATATTATAACGTATGAAATTACAAAAGGTTACCTCATCTTCAGGATAAAGTCCTGGGTATTTGGTAACTCCGAGTGCGCTCTTTTCAAGAAATTGATGGATGTAATCGCTGACCTGAGGCTTAGAAAGGTGGCAAATATATGCCATAGGGGAAAATACGATGGAGCGGGAGACGGGACTCGAACCCGCGACAACCTGCTTGGAAGGCAGGAACTCTGCCAGCTGAGTTACTCCCGCTCGCCGGTCAGATTATACTATAATTACTGAATAAGCGTCTACAGAGGAGGGATAAATGAAAATCACTGATGTAACCCTGACCATGGTCGCCTGGGCAGTACCGAAGGGTAGCTACCCCGGACAGGCGGTGTCTTTCGGTGGCGACAAAGAGCTTGCCGTTATAACCGTCAGCACTGACGAGGGTGTAAATGGGTATTCTTTCATGGGTTCGGCGATGCGGAGTGCTGTCGATAATGCCGGTCTGCTGCTCACCTATCTGAAGCCGGTTCTCATCGGCCAGAACCCGCTGGATATTGGCCGACTGTGGCACAAATTATGGCGGTGCAATCGGTTCGCCTCTCTTGTGGCCATCAGCGCCCTTGATATTGCCCTCTGGGATATTGCCGGCAAAGTGGCCAACCTGTCGATACACCGTCTGCTTGGCACCTGTCGTGATAGTGTGCCGGCCTATGCCAGTTCTGCCTACATGCCGGCCACTCAGGATTACGCTGAGGAAGCCATATATTACAAATCTCAGGGGTGGAAAGCCTACAAAATCCACCCACATGCCAGGCCTGATGAGGATATTGAGATCAGCCGGGTTGTCCGCAATGCCGTCGGGGATGATATGGTGCTTATGCTAGACTCGTGCTGGGCCTATGGATATGAGGATGCCGTGCGCGTGGGGCGTGCCATCGAGGAGCTTGGCTTCTACTGGTATGAAGACCCGTTACCCGAAGACGATATTTACAATTACGTAAAGCTCAGGCAGAAACTGGACATCCCCATTCTCGCCACGGAATATGCTCCGGGCGGCCTTTACGGACTCACCCCGTTCATCCTTCAGGGGGCTACCGATATTCTGCGTGGCGATGTCAGGGTTAAGGGCGGCATAACCGCGCTGAACAAGATCTGTCATCTGGCGGAGGCCTTCCGCATGAAGTGCGAAATCCATCACGGTGGCAATTCGCTGAATAATGTGGCCAACCTCCACGTGACCATGGCGGTCGAAAACTGTGAGTACTTTGAGGTTCTATTACCGGAGGCCGCCCAGAAATACGGCCTCGTTCATGATATTGAGGTTGACCGCCAGGGCCTGGTCCATGCCCCGGAGAAACCTGGGCTCGGCTACGAAATTGACTGGGAATTGGTAAAGAGCAAGCAGACCCGGGTGCTGAAGTAGACATGTGATATAATAGAGACAGCTTTTCAGGAGGTATTGCGTGTGATGAAGCTCGTGCTCCTGCGACACGGTGAGAGCATCTGGAACAGGGAAAACAGATTTACCGGCTGGACGGATGTTGACCTTTCCGAGAAAGGGGTCGAAGAGGCCAGGAAGGCCGGGCAGGTCCTGAAGGAAAAGGGCCATACTTTTGATGTTGCCTTTACCTCGGTGCTGAAACGCGCCATACGCACGCTGTGGATTGTCCTCGACGAGATGGACCTGATGTGGATACCCGTGTATCGCTCCTGGAGGCTGAACGAAAGGCATTACGGTGCGCTGCAGGGGCTGAACAAAGCGGAAACGGCGGCCAAATACAGCGAGGAGCAGGTGCTGATATGGCGGAGAAGTTATGATATCAGGCCACCGAGTCTGGAGAAAACAGACGAACGTTACCCCGGAAATGACCCGATATATCTGGATTTGGCTAAGAAAAATATTCCGCTCACCGAGTGTTTGAAGGACACGGTGGAACGTTTTCTCCCCTACTGGCACGAGGTGCTGGCACCGATGATAAAGTCCGGGAAGCGGGTAATCATCTCGGCCCATGGCAATAGCCTGCGGGCGCTGGTCAAATACTTTGACCATATCAGCGACGAGGACATCGTCAAGCTGAATATTCCAACCGGCATACCGCTCGTCTATGAACTGGATGACGAACTGAAACCCATCAAGAGCTACTACCTTGGTGACCCTGAGGAAGTGGCGAAGGCTATGGAAGCAGTAGCCAGACAAGGGAAAGCCAAAAAGTAGAGTTAAACCTCTAGCTTGCGGAGTACCTACTGGCGTTCAGGTTACCTTCTCCACCTTGAGCAGGTTTGTAGACCCCGCCACGCCAATGGGAATTCCCCCCGTAATAATGATCAGGTCGCCGGGTCTGATTATTTTCATTTCTTTGGCAAGCTGTACGCCGGTGGCAAAAAGTTCGTCTATGGATTTCTGCTCCGGTATATATATGGGATGAACGCCCCAGTGCAGCAGCAGTCGCCGGCATATGTTACAGCCGGGAGTGATCGCCAGGATGGGCATTTTGGGGCGATACTTGGAGACCCTTCTCGCGGTGCTACCCGACTGGGTAAAGGCCACGATAGCCCTTGCTTCCAGGCTGTAGGCGATGTGACAGGCGCTGTAGCTGATCAGTTCATCGGTCTTGTGTTCCAGCTGCCGACCTCTTTCCGTCAGTATCCGGTCATAGGGCAATTTCTTTTCCGTTTCCTGAGCTATTTTGCCCATTATGGTTACCGCCTGCACCGGGTATTTGCCAATGGAAGTCTCTGCGGAAAGCATGGTGGCGTCAGCGCCGTCGAATATGGCGTTGGCGATATCGGTCACTTCGGCCCGCGTGGGACGGGCCGCGTTTATCATCGACTCCAGCATCTGCGTGGCAACGATAACCGGCTTGCCGGCGAGGTTGCATTTATGGATGATTTCCTTCTGCACCAGAGGCACTCTCTCCAGCGGTATATCCACACCCAGGTCACCGCGTGCCACCATAATACCGTCGCTGGCGGCCAGTATGCTGTCGAATTTACTGACGGCGTCTCCTCGTTCTATCTTGGAAATAATCGGTGTATCGGCATTGTTTTTTTGCAGTATATCTTTTACTCCTTTTACATCGTCGGCATTGCTGACAAAAGAAAGGGCGATATATTCCGGCTGCTTGCTGATAGCAAAGATGAGGTTGTCCTTCAGTGAATCGGTGATGAATGACCCCGAAATACGCATACCGGGAACCACCACCCCTCTCCTTTCGGTGAGCACCCCACCGGCAATGACCCGACAACGAACTTCGATGCCATCTGTTTCCAGCACCTTGAGCTGCATGGCGCCATCATCAAGGAGCACCAGGTCGCCCGCCTTCACATCCCGGGCGAGATTGGGCAGGTTAACTGGTATTAACCCCGTATCTCCTATCACCTGTTTTGTGGTCAGCACCACCCGCGACCGATTTTTCAGCAGGAGCTGGCCGCCTTTCAGTTTGCCGGTACGGTATTTGGGCCCGGGCAGGTCCATCAGAATGGCGACGTTTATGCCCAGCCTATGACTCACTTCGTTGATGGTCTTAATATATCGACCGTGTTCCTGGTGGGTGCCGTGCGACAGGTTCAGCCGGGCGATGTTCATTCCGGCGAGGATAAGGCGCTCAATTGTGGCTGCGGAACCTGTTGCCGGCCCGATGGTGCAGACGATTTTGGTACGTCGTTTTGACATTGCCGAACGTTTCATTTTAATTTCCCTATTTCCCGAAAGGCATAGGCGGCAGCGCCGATAACTCCCGAATTTCTGCCCAGCTCGGCACGGGCAAAGCGTACTGAAGCAAAGGCTGTCTTATTAACTCTCTCCCCGGCCAGCTTATACGCAGGCTCAAGCAGCATATCGCCGATATTGGACAGGCCGCCGCCGATGACGATCAATTCAGGGTTGAATATATGGATAAGGTTGGCTAAACCTACACCGATATAGTAGGCAAGCTGCGCAATGAGTTCTTTTGCCAGGGTATCTCCCTGCTGGGCTGCTTTATGCACCGTCTCGGCGTTTACTTTATTAACATCGCCATCGGCATATTCCAAAATCGATGTTTTAGCGCCGTCAGAGATGCGTTGTTTTGCTTCTCTGGCCAGTGCTGTACCTGAGGCCAACGTCTCCCAGCATCCGGTGTTACCGCAGTTGCATTTTGGGCCATTGGTATCTATGGTCATGTGTCCGATTTCACCGGCGGTGCCTAGTGAGCCGGCGTATATCTCACCATCAATGACGATACCCCCACCAATCCCGGTGCCAAGAGTTACACAGATGAAATTGCGGGCGCCTTTCGCTGCTCCGAAATACAGTTCGCCCAGGGCAGCCGCATTGGTGTCATTGAGCAGAAGTGTTTTCACGTCCATCTTTTTCTCGATAATATTTCTAAGCGGAACATCTGTCCATCTTGGTAGATGCGGTGATGTAAAGACAACACCAGTTTTTGGGTTGGAAAGGCCGGGAGCGCCAATGCAGATAGCTTCGAGTTCAGCAGTAGTTATACCAGCCTGGTTGAGGACGCGTTTTGCAGATTCCAGCATTGCCTGAATTACGGCTTCTGGCCCTTTCGCTGCCGGTGTAGTGCTGCGGTCGCGCGATAGTATTTCACCCTTAACGTTGACCACTGCGGAGAGTATCTTGCTGCCACCCAGGTCAACGCCAAGCACCAGTGGGTTTATAGATACCGATTTATTTTTGTTCACCTTTTGTCTCTTCGATATACGTTGCCGCTGCATCTGAATACTACCTTTATTCTTTTCATTTTCAATCATACTATGAATTCTGTCAATCTTGGAAGATAGCCAGCAAATTTAAAAGATTCCAAGCTGGCTTATCGTTGTAAAATTGGTCAGATTATGCTATTAATATTTGACTAAAGGTACGGGGGAGGAACGCCATGTCAAGACTGCTGATTATTTCCAATCGTTTACCCCTGAATGTTGAGAAGAGAGATGGCAAATTGCACTTTCAGCCCAGCCTCGGCGGTCTGGCGACAGCGTTGGGGGCATTCTATAAATCACGCCCCAGCCTCTGGATTGGATGGCCAGGTATAGAACAGGAGAAGGTAGAAAAGGGCGAAGAAAAGGAGATTGAGGATAAACTGGCTGAAGAACGGTGCTATCCGGTGTTTCTCTCGGGAAAAGACGTTGACGATTTCTATTTCGGATTCTGTAACCAGACCATCTGGCCGCTCTTTCACTACTTCCCACAGTACGTGGAGTATGACCCCGTCCTGTGGCAGGCATATCAGCGAGTCAACGAGATTTTTGCCGATGCCATCGTTGGTGTGGCCAGAGAGGATGATATTTTCTGGGTGCAGGATTATCATTTTATGCTCCTGCCCAAACTGATACGCGACCGGTTGCCAAAGGCAACCATTGGCTTTTTCCTCCATATACCCTTCCCTGCCTACGAGGTTTACCGTCTGCTGCCCTGGCGTCGGGAAATACTGGAGGGGTTGCTCGGTGCCAATCTGGTCGGCTTTCATACTCATGACTACGTCTGGCACTTTTTGAACAGCACCCGCAATTTGCTGGGCGGTAGTAGTTCCATGGGCTGGATTACGACCCCTGGTCGTGTGTCCAAGGCGGATGTTTTCCCCATCGGTATTGGCTACGAGCATTATTCCACGATTGCCAGGGGCCCGGAGGTGGATGCCGAGGTGGAAAAGTTCCGGGAGAAACTGGGCGATAGAAAAATAATTGTATCGGTGGATCGCCTCGATTACAGCAAAGGCATTCCAAATCGACTGGAAGCTTACGGCCTCTTTCTGGAAAAGTATCCCGAGTATCGGGAGAAAGTGGTGTTTATTCTTGTTATTGGCCCCTCCCGCATCAAGGTACAACGGTACGCCGAGTTGAAGCAGCAGATAGAAGAGATGGTGGGCACCATAAACGGCAAGTTCGGTACCATCGGCTGGGTGCCCGTCGAGTATCTTTACAGCCCGATACCCTATCATGCGCTGCTTGGTCTGTACAAGATGGCGGATGTATGTCCGATCACCCCGGTGCGTGACGGGATGAATCTGGTAGCAAAAGAATACCTGGCCACCAAAATAGACGGCAGAGGTGTTCTCATCCTCAGCGAGACGACCGGTGCTGCGCGGGAGATGGGTGACGCTATCATCATCAACCCGAATAACATCGAAGAAATCGCCCAGGCTTTCGCTGATGCCCTGACGATGCCGGAAAAAGAACAGATTGAGCGCAACCGGGCCATGCAGGAACGAATCAAGCGCTATGACATCAGCCGATGGGCCAAGGATTTCATTGATAAGCTATATGAAACGGTAAAGATGGAGGTTGGTACTGTGCCGGAGCCAATGCCCGATAAAACGAGGGGTGAACTAACAGACCAGTTCCAGAAGGCCCGGAGGCGTTTGCTGTTGCTGGACTATGACGGCACGCTGGTTCCTTTTGCCGAAACACCCGAAAAAGCCAGGCCAGATGAGGAACTACTGAAGCTGCTGGCCGAGCTGAATAACAATGCCAGGAATGAGGTCGTACTCATCAGCGGACGTGATAAAAATACGCTTGATAAGTGGCTTGGCGGCCTGAAGACAGCTATGGTGGCGGAACACGGCGTGTGGATGAAAGCCAAAGGTGGCGAATGGGGAATGATGACTGGCCTCTCAGACGACTGGAAGGATGAGGTGCGCGCTGTCCTGAAGCTGGCAGTGGACCGGATTGAGGGGTCACTTATAGAGGAGAAAGACTATTCACTCGCCTGGCATTACCGTAAAGCTAATCCGAGAATAAGCGAACGGCATATCAGAGAGATAGTCAACGACCTCCTCAATCTGACGGCCAATTCCAACCTGAAAGTGCTGGAAGGAAGCAAGGTGGTTGAGGTGAAAAGCGCCAATCTGAATAAGGGGTCGACCGCAAAGCAGTGGATTTCCAGACAGGATTGGGATTTCATCCTGGCTATTGGTGATGACGTTACTGATGAAGACCTGTTCAGGGCTTTACCGGAAAATGCCTGGTCCATAAAGGTCAGGCCCGGCGTTTCGGCCGCCAAATTCAGCCTCGATTCACCGGACGAGGTGCGTTCTCTGCTGAAAGAATTGATGGTAAAATAACAGTATGAAAATAGCACTGGTATCCCCTTACGACTTTGCCTACCCCGGGGGTGTCTGTAATCACATCGCTAATTTAGAGCAGCAACTGACCAGGATGGGGCATGAAGTGAAAATCATTGCCCCCGCCTCGAAGGCAATTTCGGCTCTGGGTGAGCGTTTGATTCCGGTCGGTAAACCAAGGTCGGTTCCGGTCAGTGGTTCGGTGGCTCGAATTACTCTTTCGCCATGGCTTTCATCGCGAATTACCAAAGTGCTCGAAAAGGAGAAATTCGAAATCGTTCACCTCCACGAACCACTGATGCCGATGCTTTGTACGACTGTGTTGCGCCTTTCCAATGCCCCGAATATCGGCACCTTCCACGCCTCCGGTGGCAGACCCTGGTACGACTTCGGGACGCCACTGGGCAAGCTGATTTTGAAGAAGTGGTTCCGTAAACTGGACTATAAAATCGCCGTCTCCGGGCCAGCGATGGAATACGTGAACAAATACTTCCCCGATGAATACCACATCGTACCCAATGGAGTTGATACGGACCATTTCCGGCCCGATGTCGAGCCTCTTGAGGAATATCTTGACGGAAAGCTGAACATCATGTTCATCGGGCGTCTGGAGAAGCGCAAGGGCCTCGATTACCTGCTCGAAGCTTACCAGCAGGTCAGGCGCGTTATCCCTGACTCGCGACTTATAGTCATCGGACCGGGCACTCGGGGAAGGAAAAAATATGAAAAACGAGTGGCGCGGGATGGCATAGAGGGCGTTACTTTTATTGGCTATGCTACCTATAGTGACCTGCCCAGATATTACAAGACGGCAGATATCGTCTGTTGCCCGGCCACCGGCTGGGAAAGCTTTGGCATCGTCTTGATTGAAGCGATGGCCGTGGGCACGCCAGTGGTTGCTTCGGATATATCAGGGTATGCCAGCGTGCTTACCCATGATGCCGAAGGATTATTGGTGCCGCCGAAAACCCCCCCCAAACTGGCTGAGGCGCTGCTATCCCTGGCCGATGATAAAGCCCGGCGGCAGCAAATGGGCCAAAAGGGAATTGTTACCGCCCGGGAATACAGCTGGGAGAACGTAGCCAAGCGAGTTCTGACCTGCTACCACAAAATACTTGGCTAGCTAATCAAATCGCAATTCAAGCCGCCGATCGTCATTCCTGATAAGGCGGATGGTGAGTATCTCAGTCTATTTTATCGAACTGGTCTTTGCTGGCACCACAGACGGGGCAAACCCAATCATCCGCCAGTTTTTCAAACGGTGTTCCTGGCGGGACGTTATTTTCCGGGTCACCCTGTGCCGGGTCATAGATATAACCGCAAACCGAACACTCGTATCGTGCCATTTGTGATTTTCCTCCTGTTATGAATTATATATTATTGAGGTCGCCCTATGCAGTATTACCTCCACCCCACCTG
>JABUBL010000251.1_pt1 | contig 14754 bp, 16 predicted proteins | sample 7240371 | NCBI WGS metagenome assembly JABUBL01 (sample SAMN07256343, study PRJNA390944) | subsurface metagenome | isolation source: Methane hydrate marine sediment | place: Pacific Ocean: Eastern North Pacific, ODP site 1244 | collected 2002
GAGGTCGGGGGCGGCGCAGTCCAGTCCGATGAGCAGTGCCTTCCTCATGCCTTTACCTCACGAAGGGGTCGGGGTGCTTCAGGATCGCGTCCACCACCTCGGGGCGCATGAGGAGCTCGGAGGGACGCTTCCCGTCCATGAGCAGCCTCCTCATATCCCGGCCCCTGAAGTCGATGTGGTCTTCCGCGCCGTGGGGGCAGACCTTGTCGTTCTCGACGCCTCCGCACTTCTTGCAGTAGAAGAAGCTCCTGAAGAAGAGGGGTGCGATGCCGAGGTCCGGGTAGTCGTCGAATATCTCCTGGGCCTCGTAGGGGCCGTAGTAGTCGCCTACGCCGGCGTGGTCTCTGCCGACGACGAAGTGGGTGCAGCCGAAGTTCTTGCGGGCGATGGCGTGGAATATGGCCTCCCTGGGGCCGGCGTATCTCATCTCCATCTCGAGGGTGACGAGGGTGGCTGAGTTCCTGAGGTAGTAGTTGCGGATGAGGGTCTCGTATGTGTCTATGATCACCTCGTCCTTGAAGTCGCCTGCCTTCTTCTTGCCTATGAGGGGGTTGATGAACAGGCCGTCTGCGAAGGCGAGGGCTGTCTTCTGGACGTACTCGTGGCCGTTGTGGGGGGCGTTCCTGGTCTGGAATCCGGCTATGGTCCTCCATCCCATCTCCTGGAATAGGAAGCGGGTCTCCTTGGGCTTGAGTCGGTACCGGGGGAACTTGCCGGGGGTCTCATCGAATATGTCCACCTTTCCCCCTAGGAGGACGGGCCCCATACTCTCCGTCTTCTCCACGCCGGGGTGCGCGGCATCCAGGGTCTTGAATATGTTCTCTGCATGGGACCTCCTATCTAGTGGGTATTTCTCCTCTACGTGCAAGACCCCGAAGGGCGTCTCATTTTGAGAGAGGGCGACATCGCCTCCTTCCTGGATCTTAGATGCGCCCTCCTCTGTGACATCCAGAACGATGGGGAACGTCCATGGGAGGTCGCCCTCTAGCCGCCCCCTCTCGAGGACCGAGGCGTAATCGTTCCTGACGAGGGGGCCTTCCAGGGGGCTGAATATCCCGTAGGCTATGCATTCGAGGTCTTTCCTGAGCTCGTCTGAGACTGTTATCGAGGTCAGTTCGCCTGCCTCTTCCCTGAGGTGGGCTCTGTCTCTCTCTGGCACAAGCCTGTCGATGAGTTTGCCACCGTGGGGTGGGAGCACATTCATCCCCTCATTCTATGTAGCCGAGCTTTCGGAGGCGCTCCTTGATCAGCTCCTCCTCCTCTTTCGTGTATACGGGCTCCGTGGGGAACTCGTTCTCGAGCTTCATGGCTACGTAGCCATCGACGCTGGAGAAGCTGGTTCCCTGGATCTTCTCCTGGATTTTATCGTATAGGGACTTTGGGATCTTGATGCTTACTTTTTCGTCTGAGGCCATTTTCATTCCCCGTTTCATTGGCTATCCTCGTGTGAGCTTATAAAATGAGCACTTTTCATTTAGGTGAGGTTCTTTCCGGGGAATCGATGTGATTTCCCCGGATTCATAAATGTATATAAGCTGAGAGTTCACAGGTACACCAGTCAAAAAGAGGCGATTTGAGATCGTTAAGCTTCCCGAGCAGCCTGAGATAAATATCGGCACGATCGGACACGTGGACCATGGTAAGACGACTCTGGTCCAGGCGTTGACCGGTGTCTGGGCGTCCCGTCACAGCGAGGAGCTGAGGCGGGGTATCACGATCAAGCTGGGCTACGCTGATGCTGCGGTCTACAAGTGTCCCAACTGTGACGAGCCCGAGTGTTTCAGTATGTCTCCCACCTGTCCTCAGTGTGGCTCGGACTGCGAGTTCCAGAGGGCGGTGAGCTTCGTGGATGCGCCGGGTCACGAGATCCTGATGGCGACGATGCTGAGCGGGGCTGCCGTGATGGACGGGGCTATACTGGTGATCGCGGCGGATGAGCCGTGTCCTCAGCCTCAGACCCGGGAGCATCTTGCTGCCATCGATATCGTGGGGCTCAGGAATGTTATCGTGGTCCAGAATAAGATCGATATCGTGACGAGGGAGGATGCGATCCGTAATTACAATCAGATCCAGAAGTTCCTTGAGGGCTCGGTGGCGGAGGATGCGCCTATCATCCCGGTGTCGGCCGCGCACGCCGTGAATACGGATCTCCTGGTCCAGGCGATGGAGGAGTACCTGAAGACGCCTGAGAGGGATCCGTCCAAGTCGCCCCGTATGTTCATCATCAGGAGCTTCGACGTGAATGTTCCTGGGACCTCCCTTGAGGGGATGGTGGGGGGCGTGTTGGGGGGCTCGGTTATCCACGGGAGCTTCAGCGTGGGGGATGAGGTGGAGGTCAGGCCGGGGCTGCCCATCAGGGAGAGGAACCGGCTTAAGATGCATGAGCTCTACACGGAGGTGGTGAGCCTCCACGCCGGCGGTGGGCAGGTGGATGAGGCCCTGCCGGGGGGGCTGGTGGGGATGGGCACCCTGTTGGATCCGTCTCTGACGAAGTCGGACGGGCTGGTGGGGAGCTACGTTGGTAAGCCGGGTACGCTGCCCCCCGTGCTGAGCGAGGTGGGGCTGGACGTCCAGCTGTTCGAGACGGTGATCGGCAGCCGTGAGATGGAGAAGGTTGCCCTGGTGGCGAAGGGCGAGAAACTGCTCCTTAACGTGGGCACGGCGAAGACGATGGGCTCTGTGACCGAGGTGTCTAAGGACTATTTCGAGGCGTCCCTCACGATCCCTGTCTGCGGGGAGGGTGGGGATCGGGTGGCGATCAGCCGGAGGATCGGCAGCAGATGGCGGCTGATAGGGATCGGGACGCTGAAGGGTTGAGATTGGGTAGCCGCGGGGTTATCCTGGACTCTAATTTTCTGTTCGTGCCTCTGAGGTTCGGTGTGGATATTTTCGGTGAGGTTGAGCGGCTGCTGGGTCCGATGGTGGTGTGTCTGGTTCCGGCTGCGGCCTTGACTGAGCTGGGGTTGCTCCGGGATGGCGCTTCTCCGTCGCTGTTGAGGGAGATCGACTTCGCCTTGGAGCTTGCTGGGAGGTGCCAGGTTCTTGAGGGTGATCGCCTGGAGGGTGAGAGCGTGGACGACCTGATCCTCAGGCTGGCCGTGGGTGGTGGTTACCTGGTGGCGACGAATGACGGTGGGCTGAGGAGGAGGTTGAGGGGTGAGGGGGTTGCCGTGGTCTTCCTGCGTCAGAGGGCGTTCCTCGAGGTGGAGGGGTACGTCGAGGGGCTGGGTTAGGGGTCCGCGTGTCGCTGGCGGGGGATAAACGTCCTGGGGCCCGTTTGTTGGTATGAATGGGTGCTCCTTTTGGTATGATGGGGATCCGATCGGGGGAGTTCCGGGGTTGCTTTCGTTGTTTGGGGCTGTTTTCAGGTATGGATGATATGACCCCCCCTCCCCCCCTTATTTCGAGGGGTGGTTTTAGGTCTCCTTTTCGTGGAGGGGGTCGTGGAATCGCTCAGGTGGGTTATTTTTTCGTGTCGTCGTTTCTGGTGGTTGGTGTTCGGGTGTTGCGATACCTTTGGTAGGGGTGTCGTGGATGATCGCGTGATCGTGAATCGAAGAATTAAATATGACTAGAACTAAGTGGTTTCAAGGTTTTACTCATGTTGAAGAGCACCGGAGTGAGACCTTAGCTCCGATGTGGGGAGCCATAAAGGTACCATGAAGGGATAGTAAAGTGAGTGAAAGCGCAAGGAGGGATAAGATATGGACAAGAAAACCGGGGTGATCGTGCGTGACGGGAAGGAGTTCGACTGCGCCGAGAGCGTCCTCATCATAGTCAACGAGGGGCACCCTTTACCCGGCTTCGAGTCGAACATCATGAAGGCCGCGTCCCCCATGGGTGGGGGTGTGGGGCGCTGGGGGAGCGCCTGCGGGGCTGCGACGGGGGCCGTCATGGCCCTGGGCCTCGTCTATGGGACCGATGGCGAGGAGTCCCTCGAAGTATTTCAGGATAGGAGAGAGCATCTTTTCGAGTTGGGCAGGGTGTTTATGAGGGAGTTCGAGGAAGCCTTCGGCTCCGTCAACTGCAGTGAAATTTTTTATGGTCTGTTCCCCTGGACCGAGGAGTCCGAAGTGCGCTACCAGGAGATTAAGGCTCAGGGCTTGGTCAAGTGCGATGACTACATCGACTGGGCTGCGAAGAGGGTCTTGGAGATCCTCGGCGAAGGCTGAACATCCCTCTTGACCCCCTTTTATTATTTTAACCACTCAGAAAATTTAGATTGAGGCCATCGCTGAAAATAGTAACAGCCGATGCCTGTTGGTAGATCACACCTGCACGTTCACTATGCAAACGTACGCTGTGAGAAAAGCCTCTTCCTATATTGTAGCATGTCTCATACAAGTTAAATCGTCGGCGTCCACCTAGGGGGCCAATCACCCCCACTTAACACAAACACCATTACTACTAGTGAAGCAAGTAACACACCTGCAATTATCTTCACGAGTTGGTACCGTTGGTACATCGTGATTTTCATCCTAGTACATCCTTCCCTCGCTTACGCGAATCCATTTTAACTCAAATCCATCCTCCACTGTTGATGAAATGTCATAATCCCCGCTAAAGCAAGGAACATAAGCCACGCCCTTATAGCAAGATGTAACCGATTAGGATCGAGAATGATAAGATCAAGAAACACAAAACCCCCAATCCAGATAATTAGTAAGAGCATCATCCTGTTGGCTAGGGTACGCGTGCTCTCAGCTTCCAAGAGTATAGCCTCTTTAACAGTTAACATTTAAATAGACTTACAGTTCAACCTTTTAAAAGGGTTTAAAGAACCCAGAACTCAAGACCTAGTCCCATACTCTTTTCTTAACTTCCACCCTAATGCGCGCGCGTAGCTTTGGCAACTGGTTTCATATACAGGAGTAATAAGCTCTCCAGCCACCCATCCCATAGACCCTGGAGGGAGTAAGATGAAAGAGAAGATAATTCTAGGCTCAGGCGCAATCCTTGTGTTGATCGTCATTCTGGTACAATACCCAGGTAATCAAGTCGACCAACCAACCGAAGTTGGTGGAGACCTAGAAGATGGGGTCAACGTAACCCTTCTGACGAACGCGGGCGTAATGATAGAGGCGGGAGGCATGCGGATCTACATTGACCCAATTGAGCTCCCATCCGAGTACGGGGATTCTCCGGCGGACCTCGTCCTGATAACGCACAACCACGGAGACCACTACCAGGAATCGACAGTGAACATGCTACAGAAGGAGGGGACCGTAAACGTGTTCCCAGAGATGATGAGGACAGAGATCACCAGGCACGACGGCGTCGGCGTCGATCCCCTGGACGAGCTGGAGCTCGGATCCATCAAGGTCACCGCATTCTACATGTACACCTTCTCACCTGTACCGGGCACACCTGCGGGTCATCCCGCTGAGAGCAACTTCACCAGCTACATCGTGGATGTTGACGGCTTCACAATATTCCACGCGGGCGACTCCAAGGACCTACCGGAGTACACGGAGTTGAACGGGGAGATCGATGTCGCGATGCTGCCTTTGGGACCCGGCTGTCAGACGATGGCTGACACAGAGGTCGTCGACGTGCTTCGGGTCATTGAGCCAGCGTATTTCATACCGATCCATTTCACGGAGGGCAACAACGACGCGTTCGTGTCCAGGTACGAGAGGTCAATAGAGGCGACCACGGAATGTGAAGTATGCAACCTGGATCACTTCAGCACACAGACCTTTGAGACAGATTGAAAAACTATCAAAGTACGCGCGCGTATCGAATATTATATTCCCACTTCACCTTCCTCCACCATGCTCTTTTCTTCACAAGAATCAGCATTGAGTGCGCGCGCTGTATGCTGTATAGTGTTACACTAGCTTGGGAAACCATTTACCAATCCTTCGCTGATACTCCATGTAATCTTCTCCGAATATCCTGATCAGGTCCTCTTCCTCGTAACTGGCCATCCGGTCATAGAAGAATAGGAATCCCACCCAGATGCTGATTGATATCAATGAAAATGACCAACAGAAAAGCCCAATCATGATTAACAACACACCAAGATACATTGGGTGACGCACAAAGCCAAAAACACCCCAATCGATCACCTGGGGATCAGCAGGTGCTTCATCGAAGACCACTTTGTGAGCGCCCTGCACAAGATAAACTCCCACAATTATGCATATCAAAGTTAATGAGCCTCTTATCAACCAATGAAAGGAACCCATCAGAAAAGTGGACCAGCGTAACCAGAAGGAATCCGCTATCCATGCTACCAAGTATACTGCAATGAATAAATTCTGTCCAGAGTCACAGGACGGGTGTTCCTCACCAATTCCTTCTTTCAAGAAACTTCACCATACTGCGCGCGCGTGAATCACACAAGTGTTTATTTAGTTTTGTCCCTCATTTATACTTGGAATGGTATCATTAGAAGAAGTCTCTAAAGCCCTTGATGGAGTCCGTCCTCACCTTCAAGCAGACGGAGGGGACGTAGAACTTGTCGATTTCGTTGATGGTGTAGTCAAAGTAAAGCTTAAAGGAAATTGCGCTGGATGCCCCATGTCTCAGATGACCATCAAATGGGGTGTCGAGAACTTCCTTAAGAAAAAGATTCCAGAGATTAAATCGGTAGAAACCATTTAATGCGTTGCCGCGACCCCCGCGCGCGAGAGAATTGGGGCAAATTCATGTAGCTTTGTGGCGTTTACATCCAGGCACGCATGGTTCTTGAATCCCATCATCCCTACTTGCAGCCCACCTCAACAATGGTAGAATGGCTTCACGGAACTCATGCCCATCTCCACTTAACGAATACTCGACCTTCGGTGGAATGGTATTATAGGATACTCTTTCAACTAGACCTTGTTCAGCGAGGACCTTTAGCGTGTCTGATAGAGACTTGGGGCTGATTCCCAGTAGATTAGTTAAATCCTTGAATCTCAGCGTATGATGGATCCCGAGAGAGTTCACTATTAGGAGGGTCCATTTCTTGCTAACGACGTCTATTATTCCTTTAACTGGGCAGGAACATGCCTCGGTTGCCTGTGACATACATACTATTCTCCAGCATACTAGATGTGTTACTATTAACTTGATAGTTTAAATACTTTACATCATATAGTGAATATCGGTACGCGTTGAGTGAATGTAAATCGTGTAAATTCGCGCATGATGTGAAAGGATGCGCCTCGACACACGCAGAGACAGCGCTAAAACTGCTTGCTGAAGGAAAAGTAGAAGAAGCCCAGAAGGACCTCGAAAACCTACAAACACACCTCAAAGAATAGAGGCATTCTAACACCTTTTCATTCATTTTTTAGCGCGCGCGAACATGTCCGGAACCGACAAGCCTTACCCCATCTGCACCGTCTTCCACGATGGACAGGAGTTCATACTGGAGACCGACAACAAGAGGCCCGATGGGTTCTGCCCGTGGGCCTTCCACGACATCTTCAAGGACACCCATATTCTGATGTTCGGAGGGAACTTCACCCCATGGACGCATGAGGGAACCCAGATTACCTGCTGCTCGGATGGAATAAGACCTGTATCCTTCAAACTGGAAAGACTAGACGACTAGAACACCCTTCCCCATACTCTTTTCTTCACTTCAGCGTAATGCATGACTGTGAGATGAATGGTTGAGAGCATACGAAATGAAGAGACGCTCGACCCAGAAGACTGGGATCAACTTAGATCATTAGGACATAGAATGATGGATGACATGATGGATTATCTGCAGAACATCAGGTCAACGCCATTCCTACCGCCTACACAGGAAGCCATCACTGAATTGATGGCTCCACTAAACGAAGAAGGCTATGGTGCCGAGAAGACATATGAAATGTTCCATCAAAACTTCCTCCCTCATGTGTGGAAGTATATCAAACCACAGTTCTGGGGATTCGTAATAGGTACAGGTTCTCCTTTTGGAATGCTTTCAGATATGCTGAGCAGCGGAATGAATAATGCTGACACAACAGTTTCAGTAAGTGAAACCGTATATCGTCAAGCTATAAACTGGATTAAAGAGATGCTCGATTACCCTGAGGAAGCTGGAGGCGTATTTGTAAGTGGAGGGTCCGAGGCTAACTTTACTGGTTTAGCTGTCGCTCGGAACACTAAAGCTGAGGTTGACATGAAAACCGAGGGTATGCAGGGTGTCAACCGTAAAATGACCTTGTATTGTAGCGAGGAGACACATGATTGCACAGACCGATCGGTTGAGCTGCTTGGACTAGGGAGTGAAGCCTTGAGATGGATTCCAACCGATAACGAGTGCCGAATAAAGCTGGATGCTCTAAAGAAAGCCATCAAAAAAGATAGAGAACAGAATTATCATCCGTTCTGTGTTATTGGAAACGCTGGAACAGTAAACACAGGTGCCTTCGACGACCTAAATGCTCTTGCTGATTTATGCTCAAAGGAGAATCTTTGGTTCCATGTGGATGGGGCTTTCGGTTCCTGGGTGAGACTCTCAGACACACACCGTGGACTTGCTGATGGCTTAGAACGGGCTGACTCTCTAGCCGTTGACTTACATAAATGGATGAATATGCCTTATGCAATCGGTTGTACTCTGGTTAAAGACAAGGTGTCTCATTTTAGCACGTTTGTTTACGGTCATGATGCAGAATATCTGAAAACAGGTCTGACAGAGTGGGGCGATGCTTTAACGAATCCGTTGAATCTGTCTCTTGCGCTTTCGCGTGCAGCCTATAGTTTTAAGGCTTACATGCTTTTGAGGGCTCACGGGAGAAAGAAGTACAGTAGGATAATCCAGAAGAACCTTGATGACGTAAGCTATCTTGCAGAGTTGATCAAAAAAGAGCCTGATTTGGAGTTAATGGCCCCAGTGGCCTCCAACATTGCTTGCTTTAGGTATAATGTAAATGGATTATCTGAGGCTGAACTTGAGAAGTTTAACAGGCAGATTCTTGGGGAGTTGTGGAAGATCCTTCCAATGATGATCTCTGATACTACGGTCAAGGGAAAATACATGTTGCGTGTGTGTAACGTCAATCACAGGACCCAGCGACAGGATTTTGATTGGCTTATTGAGGAAGTTAAAAAAGCAGGAGAAAAAACCAAATCCAAATTATAAAAAGACATACCTTTGTTCATCCATAATCTTATCCTCACTTCACCCCAGAACTCAAGACCTAACCCCATACTCTTTTCTTGACTTCTAAACAACTCTAATCCAAATCAAAGATGATCGGTCAGTAAACACAACAGACGATACGCGCGCAATAATACTAAGTTAAACCATAGGATTAAGCAATGGTCAAGGCCTCCCGGGAATTCCAGGTCTTCGTGAAACCCATCGGCTCCATCTGCAACCTGGACTGCCATTACTGCTACTACCTGAAGAAGGAACACCTATACCCAGAGGGCGAGTCGTTCCGCATGCCCAACGACATCCTGGAGGAGTACATCATCCAGCACATCGACGCCTCCCCGGAGACAGTGATCAGGTTCTCCTGGCACGGCGGGGAGCCGACCGTCCTGGGCCTGGACTACTTCCGCGAGATCGTGGCGCTGCAGCGCAAGCACAAGCCCCCTGACCGGCGCATCGCCAACGGCATCCAGACCAACGGGACCCTCCTCGACGAGGACTGGTGCCGCTTTCTCGCGGCGGAGGGCTTCGCCGTCGGACTCAGCCTGGACGGCCCCCAGGAGATGCATGACCGACACCGCGTCACCAAGGACGGTAAGCCCACCCACGAGCAGACGATGCGGGGATACGAACTCCTACAGAAGCACCGAGTCCACACCGAGATACTGTGCGTGGTCAACGCGCATAACGCCCAGTCCCCCCTCCAGGTCTACCGATCCTTCAAGCAGATCAACGCCCAACACATAACCTTCCTGCCCATGGTCGAGCCGCAACAAGAAGCCAAAGGCGGCGTCAACCCCATCAGCGTGCCAGCTGAAGCTTGGGGAACATTCCTCTGCACCATCTTCGACGAGTGGAGGGACAAGGATATCGGGCGGGTCAAGGTGCAGATATTCGAAGAGGCCACCAGGACCGCTTTCAACCAGGAGCATTCTCTGTGCATCTTCAGGCCGACCTGCGGCGACATCCCCGTCGTCGAACACAACGGAGACTTCTATTCATGCGACCACTACGTCGACGTCGAACATCGCCTCGGGAACATAACCAAGACTCCCCTGGTCGAGCTCCTCGAGAGCCCGGCGCAGAGAGCGTTCGGGAGAGCCAAATCGGAGACCTTGCCCCGCTACTGCCTGGAATGTGAGGCGAGGGCTATGTGCAACGGCGGGTGCCCCAAGAACCACTTCATCAAGACACCGGACGGAGAGCCGGGGCTGAACTACCTCTGTGCGGGCTACAGGCGCTTCTTCTCACATTGTCAGCCGTTCGTCTCGGAGGTGGCCGCCCTTTGGAGGCGGCAGAACCCTGAAGGCGCGAGATGAGAGCGATCAGGTCTTCAGCTTCTCTCTGAAGAAAGCCTTCGTCCGCTCCCAGGCAATCTTGGAGGCCTCCTCGTGGTGTCGTTGACTCGTGTCGTTGAAGAATCCATGCTTGGCACCCTCATACATGAATATCTCGTAATCCACGGACGCCTCCTTTAGCGCCGCCTCGAATTCCGGGATGCCCGCGTTGATGCGCTCGTCGTCACCGGCGTAATGGACTAGCAGGGACGCCTTTATCTTGGGGACGTCTTCAGATGCGGGCTGTCTGCCGTAGAAGGGGGCCGCTGCCTGCACATCCGGGGAGTTGACGGCGACCTGGTTTGTCATCCCTCCCCCCCAGCAGAAGCCCGTGACCCCCACCTTCCCCGTCGACTGGGGATGGGTCTTCAGGTACTCCACCGCGGCGACCAAGTTCTTCGTCGTCTCCACGCCGTCGAGCTCCCTCATCAGCTTCCGCGCCTCATCGCCATCCTCGGGGGTCCCCCCCAAGGGCGACAGAGGGTCTGGGGCAATGGCCAGGAATCCCTCCAAAGCTATACGCCTGGCGACGTCTTCAATGTGGGGGACAAGCCCCCAGACCTCGGGGATGACGACCACCCCAGGCAGCTTCTCATCCCCCTTAGGCCTGGCAAAATGTGCGTGAACATCACCCGTCTCACCGGGATACTTAATATCCTCCACATGCAGGCGGGGGTCTTCCTTTGGAACACGAGTAACCATCTAGAACATACCTCAATTGTCCTGAGGGTCGATCTTCTTATAATCATTGCCCCATGCACGCGCGCCGGAGCAACCCTCAGCCATGCCTGCGGGAGCCCCTCATTCTGCGCGCATCTTCCACTGACCCTACTCCGCACCCTGCTCCTCTGGAGGCCTAATGTCCCTGAAGAGCACATACATGGAACCCAGAGAGAGGAACTGGAAGAAAGCCGCGGCGTAGAACGGGAGAGAGATCGACACATATTGCAAGCTGTACCCAGTCAGCAGAGGCGCCCCGGCCGCCGTGAACCTGCTGACCACCGTGACCACCCCGGCGGCGGAGGCCCTCCTCCGGCTCCCGATCATCCCCATCAGGTAGGACTGGCGCAGCGGAATGTCGATCATCGAGAACAGCGACATGAACCCCCTCGTCAGGGCGACGGCCGTGTAACCCGGCAGGATGGGGGTCAGCGCGTTGACGAAGACGACCGGGACCCTCGAGATGACGATGGCCCTGATCACCCCGACCCTCTCGGCTATCCTCAGGCCCAGGAAGTATGAGAAAGCCGCAAGGAAGCGAGACGCCCCGAAGAAGGTGCCTATCGCTCCCGGTCCGACCCCGAACCTGAGGTAGAACCAGTAGGAGACGAAGTTCCCGAGGAAGGAGCCGCCGATCATATCCAGCGCGACGACCGCCGACCACTTCAGGAGGATCCCACTATCGTCCACATCCGTCTCCTCAGCCGCCTCGACCTCGTCGACGGAATCGCTCCTTGGGACGGTCTCCTCGATGAGAGTGAAACACGCAAACGTGATGACGCCCGTGACTGCGAACACGGCGAAGAGGGGCCTGTACGAGATGAGCTCCGGGACCCCCCAACCTTGGAGGAACTCCGGAAGCCCCGCAGCGAGGGAGCCGAGGACCCCCGCCATGGTCCCGATGAAGGAGTTGATGCTGAACGCCTTCGTCCTGTCCCCGTCCGAGACCTTCTCGGTCAGGATGGCCTGCTCCGCCGGCGTGTAGGGGAGCCTGCCCCCGATGCTGGCCAGCACGGCTGTGACCAACAGGACCCCCAGGTCCTGGGTGAACGTGTAGACAGCGCCGCCTACGACCATCAACCCCGCCGAGAAGAGGATGACGGGCTTCCTCCCATAGCGGTCCGCAACCACGCCCTCCAGGAAGCTCCGGACCGCCGAGAACAGGGACATCCCCGTGAAGACCAGCCCCAGCGTCACGGCGGAGGCCCCCAGCTTGCTCAGGTAGATGGTGAAACTGACCGTGAGGATGGCGGCGCTGAAGCTGCGGATCCCACGCGTGAAGACAAGGATCTTGGCATCCCTGTTGAGGATACTGAGCATCGAGAGTCTACCGAACATATGCCTCTCTCATGTGACCTGCCTATTCCTGCGAGCGCGCAACCAGCGATTCGACCAGTCCGAGTATGTGTTCATTGTCCGATAGACCCGATATGAACCTCTCAGGGATCCCGCCAAGGCCGTTCATGGCCCCTGAGAGAGCCCCCGTCAGCGCCGCCCTCGCCATGTTGTTCCCACCACCGTTTATCGCCGACAGAACCGCCATCTCGAAATCGTCCTCGTATCGGGATGCGAGGTAATATGCCGCAGGGAGCAGGTGTGTGATCCTGCAATCGGGCGTGTACAGGCGGCTTACCAGGTGCGCGGGCTCTATCTGGATCCTCGGATCGTGGGCGGCATCATAGATTCCACTGGGCCTGTCCATCGCGTCGGTGAAGCTGATCTCGTGATCCCTCAGGCTCAGGGCCGTCTCCTTCCCGGTCCAGCCTGAGGCGGCCTTGAAGTGTATCCTGAACTCAGGTCTGTGCTCGAAGTAATATTTCGCTATGTCCTTCATCTCTATCCCGTTTATCAGCATCCAGACATGCATGCCGTAAGCGGTTGACTGGCCCAGCACAACGGGGTCGCAGTGGGTCACCGCCACGTTTCCTATCATGGTATTGAAAGCGGCGTCTTGGTCTCCTGCGTGCAGCGCCGCTATGATCGGCGTCCTCATGGCCGCCTCGGACGTGTCCTTGAAGCTGCCCGCATGGGGCCATTCAACGCCCTCATTCCTGGCGTCCCATACGTCCCTCATGGCCTCGTCCGTGTACCTGCCACCGGCTGATGTGCCGTCCAGTGTATCCAGCAGCCCGTCGAGCCTCGTCGTGAAATCGGACTCGACGTAACTACCATTCTCCACCACCGATTCAAGGAGTAGGAGGTAGACCTGCCCCGTCTGGGACACGTCCCCTGGCTTCAGGTCCTTCCTTGACGCCCATACAGCCGGAAACCTTGGGTTTGGTCTCACGGCCTTGTAGTCGTCGATCCATGCACCGAACTTGGCCACAAGCTCCCTGGGGTTGTATATCCAGTGTGGGCCGAGGCCAAGAGCGTCGCCGATGATGGCGCCCATTAAAGCGCCTTTGATCCTGTCTGATTTACAGATTGAATTCATGGAAACTAGTTATATGAAGCGTATAAAGAACTGTTGATGAACGCGGAGCTATACGCGCTCGTCCACCTTCCCCGAGCCTCTCCCGATCTGTTGCTCTCTCAGGTCTCTGCCTATGGGACACGCCCTCTGACAGGCCTGGCACATCCTCCACGTGTTATCAGTGACCATGGGGCTGTGCTCCGCGTATACGTCACGGAACTCCCCGCTGACCCTCTCCTCCATGGGCATACCCAGGAGACACCTGTCCGGGTCCACGACGTACGGCGTAAGGGCCCCGACTGGGCAGGCCTTCACGCATTCGTCGCATTCTCCGCAGAGGTCGCCGCAAGAACCGTCATCTGGGACCAGCGGTGCGTCGGTCACGATGCTCCTGTACCTGACCCATGGACCGTAGGTGGGGTTGATTATGAGGCTGTTCTTCCCGTAGTGGCCGAGGCCAGCCAACTCGGCCATGCGCTTCTTCGAGAGGAGATTCGCCTCAAGGACCGCCTTGTAGCCTTCACGGTTGAGAAACCTCACGAGGCGGCGGGCGTAGAGCCGCCCCCTCCACTCGTCCGGGTACTCGTGGTGGTCCCGGACCCTTATCACCAGGTCGTAGAGGTCATCCCAGACGCGGGCCCCCAGGATGATGACGCTCCTCGCGTCCTCCATGTAGTCGGTCGCCTTCTTGGTCCAGGTCTTGAAGTCCCTGTGAGCGATGAAGTGGCTCGGGACGTTGTCCAGGGTCTCCGCGGAGATGACTCCTACGAGGTCGAACCCGTACCTCCTCGCGCGCTCCTTCACGTTCCTTGTCAATTCAAGGCCGTCCTCTGCGGCATTCATAACGGAACGTGGGACAGCATTATACAAAAGCGTGGTGACGGCGAGCACGAGACTACGCTATGTCCCCAACTCTTCTTCTTAGTGCTCACGTATTGTGAGTCTCTGATGTAATTACCAGCTGCGACCTCCAACTGTGAGTTGCCCTTAAATCATGAGCCATCGTCCTCTCATCATGATGAGAAATGACTCAAGTGGACATAGCCGATGAGAACCTGCTCAAACTGACCCAGATACAGGATGTGGTCATGGTTGAGGACGGGCTGGAATCGAGTATCGACGAGGTCTTAGCCCGCGTTCTGGGGTTCTACAGGAAGTTCGTACCCTACGACTAGACTCCTATCCGCCCCCCCTTTCTT
>JABUBL010000252.1_pt1 | contig 14726 bp, 10 predicted proteins | sample 7240371 | NCBI WGS metagenome assembly JABUBL01 (sample SAMN07256343, study PRJNA390944) | subsurface metagenome | isolation source: Methane hydrate marine sediment | place: Pacific Ocean: Eastern North Pacific, ODP site 1244 | collected 2002
CGGAGACGCCCAGGGCATAGAAAGCGACGCCCCCGGCGTCCAGTTCGATGAGCGGCTGCTGCAACTGAAAGCCCGGCAGGGAAAGCCCCGGTTGGCGGTTCGAGCTCGCAATACCCCTTGCCGGCAAAAATAGCGGGGATTATTGCGTTGCTGGCCTTGTTATTCACTCTTGCGTTACCGCTCCAGGTATTGTTCATGGGGGCCGAAGGACTTACGGACCGAGTAGAATGGATAAAGGATATATTATCCTGGTTGACCCTGGTCTATTTCATAAGCGGCGCCGTGTGGTTATATAACAGGGAAAAGGGGAAATAAGGATTCCACTCATCTGTTACCAGATAGCTGAAAGGAGAAAAGGTATGGTATCCACTCCCAAATTCGTATTGTCAGCGGCGTTAGCAGTGGGACTTATGATAGGGTCAACCTGTGTCTCTACTGCTCAAAAACTCACAGTTACGAACCTGCGCTGCGAGTACCTCGAAGCCCCGTTAGGGATCGACGCGCTCCAGCCCCGGTTTTCCTGGATACTGGAAAGCCCCGAACGGGGGATGTCTCAAACTGCCTATCAGGTCATCGTAGCTAGCAGCGAAAAGGCACTGGAAGGCGATAGGGCCGATAGGTGGGATTCGGGTAAAGTGGAGTCGGATGAGTCGGTTAATGTTGTTTACGAAGGCAGTCCTTTAGAAAGCGGAGAGACATATTTCTGGAGAGTGCGCGTTTGGGATCAGGACAGCACTGCAAGCCCCTGGAGCGCGGTGACGACTTTCCAGATGGGGCTGCTGGAAGCCTCCGAGTGGGAGGGCACGTGGATCGCCGCAGCCGATGGGAATATTTCTGCGCCTCTATTGCGCAAGGAATTCTCCTTGGATAAAAAGATTGTGCAGGCCCATGCCTATATCTGCGGCTTGGGCTACTATGAACTATACATCAACGGCGAGAAGATTGGCGACCACGTCCTTGATCCAGGCACAACCGACTACCGCAAGCGTGTGCTGTATGTTACCTATGATATTACTGATTTTTTACAGATCGGAGAGAATGCCGTGGGGGTTATGCTGGGGGACGGCTGGTTCAGCTCGACGGAAATGGTGGAGCAGAGCCCTGTGCCGCTGAGGCTGTACGCCGACCGGCCGCAGCTGCTCCTGCAATTGAATGTAAAGTATGCCAACGGCGCTACGGCGAGCGTTGTTACCGATGAGGGCTGGAAGGTTTCGCGGGGGCCGATTACCTCGAACGGCATCTGGAACGGCGAGAGTTACGATGCCCGGTTGGAGCAGCCCGGCTGGAAAGCCCCGGGCTTTGATGATTCCGCCTGGGATAACGCCTCTGTCGTGGATGCACCCGGCGGCTGGTTGGACTCGCAGCTGCTGCCGCCGATCAGGGTAAACAAGACCCTCAAGCCGGTCGCGTTAACCGAGCCGGAGCCGGGGGTATATGTCTTTGATTTCGGTCAGAACCTGACGGGATGGCCCCGGCTGCGCGTCAGCGGCCCGGCGGGTACCGAGGTGGTCCTCAGAACGGCGGAAATAACCAGGCCGGAAATGGCGCGCATGAAAGGTGAAAGCGATGAAGGGGTGTTGGGGACGATTGATCCCAGCCCCAACCGCTCGGCCAAGGCGCAGGATAGCTATATCCTGGCCGGGAAAGCAGGCACTGAGATCTACGAACCACACTTCACCTATCATGGTTTCCGCTACGTCCAGATGGAGGGTTTCCCCGGTAAACCGACGCTGGACAACCTGGAAGCGAGGGTGGTTCACAGTGCCGTAGAACCGGTAGGGGATTTCTATTGCTCTAACGAGTTGATCAACCAGATCCACCATAACACGGTCTGGGGACAGCTCAGTAACCTCTTCAGCATGCCCACCGATTGTCCCCAGCGGGATGAGCGTCTGGGCTGGATGGGCGATGCGCACCTATCTGCTGAAGAGGCCATGTATAATTTTGACATGGCGGCCTTCTACACCAAGTGGCTGCAGGATATCAAGGACGCCCAGCTGGGAAACGGGGCCGTCCCCGACCTGACACCGCCCCATTGGATGGTGTTTGAGACCGGCACCCCCGCCTGGCAGGTGGCATACCCGCTGATTACCTGGGACATGTATCGCTACTATGGCGATACACGCATCCTGGAAATTCATTATCCCAGTGTCAAGAAATGGGTCGATTATTACGGGGTCACGGCCAAGGATTACATCGTGGAGTGGGGTCGCGGCGACTGGGTCCCGCCGAAACTGACCGAGCCGGACGACGGTTCCCTCCCGATCACCTCCACCGGCTATTACTACCACAGTGCCCGGATTGTGGCTTGGATGGCTGAAGTCCTGGGCAAGGCGGAGGATGCCCAGAGTTATACGAATCTAGCCGTGAAGATAAAAAAGGCATTCAACGCCAGGTTCCTGAATCCGGAGACTAACCAGTACGGCACCGGCTCGCAGACCAGCAACGCCTTTCCCCTGTACTTGGGGCTGGTCCCCGAAGATAGGGAGACGGCGGTAATAGAGAACCTCGTCCGCAATATCGTGACGGAGCACGATACCCATCTCTGGGCTGGTATCATCGGCACGAAAGCGCTGGTGGAAGTGTTGCCCGCCCAGGGACAGGAGCAGCTTATGTACCAGCTGACAGTCCAGACCACTTACCCCAGCTGGGGTTACATGATCTCGCATGACGCAACGACCCTCTGGGAGCGTTGGGGCGGCTACAAGTACTTCAACGCCGGCATGAACTCACTGAATCATATCATGTTCGGCAGCGTTGACGAATTTTTCTATGGCGACATAGCGGGAATCAGGCCCGCCAGCCCCGGTTACCAGCTCGTTTCCATTAAACCACAGATCGTCGGTGACCTGGAAAACGCGCGGGCGGAGACCCAAACCGTCAGGGGCCTGGTATCCTCAAGCTGGGCAAAGGATGGCAGTACCCTGACGCTGGAGGTAATCATTCCCGTCAACAGCCGGGGGAAAGTGAGCATCCCGAAGCTGGATCTGGAGGAGGTGATCGTTAAAGAAGGCGGTAAGGTCGTCTGGGAAGAGGGCACATATAAAGGCGGGGTCGCGGGTATTGGCGGTGCGGAGGAAAGTGAAGGTTATATTACGTTTGAGGCCGGCTCCGGTGCGTACTCCTTCCAGCTGAAGGGAACGCCTGCGGAGTAACCCTTGCCGGAATACAAGGGGTTGGGGCAAGTTCGAAAAAAGGTAAAATGCGTTGGGCGTGCTACCCCTTGCGCAGCGTAATATGGGCCGGGCCTTTGCCGGTTATCTCTCCGATGACCGCCGCGGCCGGGGTGCCCTTTTCGGTTAAGCGTGCTATAAGATCGTGCACTTTATCCGGGCTGACGGCTATGAGCAGTCCCCCCGATGTCTGCGCATCGGCGGCCAGGAGCTGGTCCAGCTCCGATACGTCTCCTTCCAGAGTGAGGGCTTTACGAACGTGATCCAGGTTGCGCCGGGTGCCGCCGGGAACTGCATCTTGTTCGGCTAAGTCAACCGCACCGGGCAGCAATGGCAGGGCGGCAAAATCCACGGCGGCTTGAACATTGCTGGCCGTGCACATCTCCAGCAGGTGGCCCAGCAGGCCGAAGCCGGTCACGTCGGTCATAGCGTGGACGCCTACATCGAGGGCTGCCTGCGCCGCATCCCGGTTCAGGATGGTCATGGTCTCCACGGCCTGCGCCACCACCTCCTCCGGGGCCACGCCCCGCTTGATGGCCGTGGCGATAATGCCGGTGCCCAGCGGCTTGGTCAGTACCAGCCGGTCGCCGACCTTTGCGCCGTTGTTGCGAATGAGGTTTTCCTCGGCCACTTCGCCGGTGACCACCAGGCCGTACTTGGGCTCTGCGTCGTCGATTGTATGGCCGCCGACAATGTGGATGCCCGCCTCGTGGGCCTTGTCCATGCCGCCCCGGAGGATCTCCGCCAGGATATCCAGGGAGAGCTCCTGGCGGGGGAAAGCCACGATGTTCAGGGCGAACAGGGGAGTGCCGCCCATAGCGTAGATGTCTGAGAGGGCGTTGGCGGCGGCGATTTGCCCGAACTGGTAGGGGTCGTCCACGATGGGGGTGAAGAAGTCGGTGCTCTGGAGGAGGATGCGGCCGGACTGGTCGTCCAGGCGTACTGCGGCGGCGTCGTCAGCGGACTCGAAGCTGACGAGAATGTGCTCATCGGCGGGTTGCCGGGGCAGTTGACCCAGAACCTGGGCCAGGTCCTCAGGACCGAGCTTGCAGGCTCAACCGGAGCCGTGGCTGAGTTGCGTCAGGCGCTTGTGCATGACGGGGGTAAAGTTAGCTACGGGCAGGGGGATGGGCAGGGATTTTTGCTACTGGCGGGACGTATGGAGGGTTGCTTCTGGTACAATAATGATTACACAACGCTGGTTAGCACTCCCGCCCCGAAAATCATACCCCCCGTTCATCCTGATGGGTAACTTTTGTTTGAAAAATCGGCAGGTGCAGAGTCCCTGACTGACGGGAAACTGCCGAAAGTGCCATGATATTTTCCCGTGCCCCGTGCGCAAGGGCGATCAGTGAGAGGGCGGCTGACCCCGAATAACCCTACACGCCAGCCGGCCAGGTTGTGCTATCACTATAACGAATTCAGGAGGACATATCAAAATGGGAACCCGAGTCGAACGTGATTCCATGGGCGAGATACTCGTCCCGGATACCGCCTATTACGGTGCCCAGACCCAGCGGGCCGTAGAGAACTTCCCCATCAGTGGACTTAGCATTCCCACCGGCATGATCCGGGCCTTGGGGATGATCAAGAAGGCAGCCGCCAAGGTCAACCTTGACTTGGGGCTGCTGGACAGGGAGCGAGCGGAGGCCGTCATGCAGGCCGCCCAGGAGGTCATCGATGGCAAATTCGATGACCAGTTCCCCATTGATGTCTTTCAGACCGGCTCCGGCACCTCCAGCAACATGAACGCCAATGAAGTGATCGGCAACCGGGCCAGCGAGATCATGGGTGGCCAGATCGGCACCCGCGAGCCAGTGCACCCCAACGACCACGTTAACAAAGGACAGTCCAGCAACGATGTCATCCCCACCGCCATTCACGTGGCTGCCGCCGTAGCCCTCTCCGGCCGGCTCATCCCGGCCCTCAAGGCCCTGTACAAGGCCCTGGATGAAAAGGCCAGAGCTTTCGATCATGTCCTCAAGATCGGCCGCACCCACCTTCAGGATGCCACCCCTATCCGCCTGGGGCAGGAGTTCTCCGGCTATGCGGCCATGGTTAAGTCCGGGGTTGACCGCTTGACTCGTGCCGGGGAAGAGTTGGGTCGGCTGGCCATTGGCGGGACCGCCGTTGGTACCGGTATCAATACCCATGTGGAATTCGGCAGCCGGATGGCCAAGGAGCTCTCAAAGCTGACCGGCCTGAAGTTCGTGGAAGCCCCCAACCACTTCGAGGCCCAGGCCGCCTTCGATGGGGCAGTGGAGGTTTCCGGCACGCTAAAGACCGTAGCCGTGAGCCTGAGCAAGATCGCCAACGACATCCGCTGGCTGGGGTCCGGTCCCCGTGCCGGCCTGGGCGAGCTGAAGCTGCCGGCTGTGCAACCCGGCTCCAGCATCATGCCCGGCAAGGTCAACCCGGTCATCTGCGAGGCCATGATCCAGACCTGTGCCCAGGTCATTGGTAATGATGCTACCATTGCCCACGGCGGTTTGGGCAGTTTCTTCGAGCTGACCCTCATGCTGCCCCTGGTGGCCCGCAGCCTCCTGGAAAGCATCGAGTTCCTGGCCGGGGCGGCGACCATGTTCCGCGAGAAGCTGGTGGAGGGGTTGGAGGCCGATGAGCAGAAGTGCGCCGACTATATCGAGGGCAGCCTGGCCATGTGCACCGCCCTGGCGCCTGTGATTGGCTACGACGCCGCCGCTGCTATTGCTAAAGAGGCTTACCAGAGTGGTAAAACCGTGCGGGAAGTGGCCCGGGAGAAGGGGCTGGTCTCCGAAGAGGAGCTCACCCGCCTGCTGGACCCCATGAGCATGACGAAGCCGAAGGGGTAGAGGGCCGACCACCACCACGCTGCGCTATTAAATGACGGATACTCTTATAGAAGTCGGTGCACTTCTAAAGGGATATTATGCGAAATTCCTCTGAACCTTTCATCCTTCAAGGCGTAAATTATCTCAAAGCACCGGAATCCGATCCATGGGCAATAATAGATCTAATAAGGTACCGACCGCGGCTGAAGAGCCTGTAATTCGTTCTGGCGGGGAGCAAGACAGCCAAGCTGCCAGGCCCTCCAACGGCTGGCGGCAGGCTTTCCGCAACGCCTTTGTAACGCTGATGGTTATCGGGGCGGCAGTTACGGCCTACCTGTGGCATTTATCGAGTGACCTCCCTTCGCTTCGGCAGCTCCAGGATTTCAGCCCCGCCGTTGCAACCAAGATCATCTCCCGTGACGGGAAAGTTATTGAGGAGCTGTTCACGCAACAGCGGGTTCTCATTCCCGGGGCGATGATGCCGGTGGATGTCCGCCATGCCCTGCTCTCTATGGAGGATAAAGGCTTTTACGACCACTGGGGAGTGAGCATGCGCAGCGTAGCCCGGGCCGTCCTGGTGAACATGGCCAGCCTGCGTTATCGCGAGGGGTTCAGCTCGCTGACCCAGCAGCTGGCACGGAACCTCTACGACACCATCGGTTTCCATAAAACCATCACCCGGAAGCTCAAAGAGGTGCTGACGGCCATCCAGATCGAACGCACCTACACCAAGCAAGAGATCCTGGTGATGTATCTCAACTCCATCCATTTCGGTCACGGTACCTATGGGATTCAGGCCGCGGCGCGGAAGTTTTTTCAAGTGGATGCCCGGGATCTGAACCTGGAGCAGGCAGCGCTCCTCATCGGGGCACTGCCTTCCCCCGCCCGATACAGCTCCCTGACTCACCCGGACCGGGCTTTCAAGCGGAGAAACCTGGTCCTGAAGGTCATGGCGGAGAGGGAATTCATCGATTGGGAGGAATATGAACGAATCCGGTACAAACCCATCGACGTCAGCAGGCCCAGGTCAGCGCCGGGTTTCGCACCCTACTTTACCGAGCACGTCCGGCGTAAGATGGAACTGGAGGATGAGCGCCTTGGCATCAACCTGTACCGGGATGGCCTGGAGATTCATACCACCCTCGATTCCCGCATGCAGGAGGTCGTTGAGCGGGTATTCATGGATGAAATCCAGCAGAATCAGGCGGTGCTTAATAAGTCCTTCCTTTCCGCTGACTCCCTGATATACGGCGTCATTGACACTACCGTTTACCCGCTGGACTCGGTCAAGGCGATGATCCGCGGCGAGATCCCCATGGATGAGCGCCTGGTAGATCGGCTGCTGGTCCAGGGGGCGGTTATTCTACTGGAGAATGACACCGGCCATATCCTGGCTATGGTGGGTGGGCGCACGGACTATCCGGATTATTTCAACCGGGCCACCCAGGCCCGGCGCCAGCCCGGCTCTACTTTCAAACCCATCCTGTACATGACGGCCATTGACAAGGGCTATCCAGTATCTACTCAATTGCTGGATCAGCCCCTCGCCAGTACCGGGGATGCTTTCGTCGATTCCGACACCAGCTACTGGAACCCACTGAATGACGATGGCTCCTCCAGCGGGCTGGTCACCCTGCGGGAGGGCTTGCAGCATTCACTGAATACCGTGTCATCCCGGATCATCCAGGAGCTCGTCACCCCGATGCAGGTAGTGACGATGGCCAAGCGGTTCCACATCAGCACGCCCATGCGGGCGGTACGGGCCATTTCCCTGGGTACCAGCGAGGTCCTGCCCATTGATATCACCGCCGCTTATGCCGTTGTAGCCAACCGGGGGGTCTGGGTGGAGCCTATCGCGGTCGTCAAAGTGGTCGACCGGCGGGGCAAGACCCTGCGGGAGTTCATTCCCGAGCGCAGGGAGGTGATCCGGGAAGACAAGGCCTACATCCTGCTGGACCTGATGAAAGGGGTGATTAACGGCGGTACCGGCGGAAGCCTGCGCTGGAAGTTCAATTTCAACCGCCCCGTTGCCGGCAAGACCGGCACAACCGATCAATGGACTGACGCCTGGTTCATTGGCTTTACCCCTCGGCTGGCCGCCGGTGTATGGTTGGGGGTGGACGATCCCCGCGTGAGCCTGGGCGAGAAGCGCTACGGCAATGTGGCCGCCCTCCCCATCTGGGCCCGCATCATGAAAGAGATTCACCAGACCTTCAACCTGCCAGCCACCAACTGGAAAATGCCCGACGACGTTGTGGTAATGGAAATCTGCCAGGTAACCAAGGACCGCCCCACCAAGTACTGCCCCCGGGAAAAGGAGATCTTCCTGGAAGGCACAGAACCACCGGACCAGTGTCAGGTGCACACCGGCGTGGATACGCGCCCCTACCACCCCGACGACGATATCTTCCTGCACTAGTCCGTCGGCCCTGGCTGCTCCAGGGCTGATTTTGCTTCCCCCCGTACCTTCGGCTGGGCTTAGCCTGGCACAGACTTGCCGGGAACTGTCCTGCTTTACCTTAGCAGCAGCATCTTCCGGGTGAGCATATGGCCATCGGCCTGCAGGACCGCGAAATAGACCCCTGACGCCACGCTCCTACCGGCCCGGTCCCGCCCCTGCCAGACGATTTCATAGTATCCCATATCCTGCCAGTCATTGACCAGGACAGCGATCTCCCGGCCCAGCAGGTTGTATACCCGCAGGGAGACCCTCGCAGGTTTCGGTAAGGCATACTCGATGGTGGTGGAGGGATTGAAGGGATTGGGATAGTTCTGCGACAGGGCAAATTCCTCCGGCAGTTGGGCCAGGGCTTCCTCGATGGTAGCCTGCACGTAATCGGGCGTGCCGGCGATGACCTTCAGGCGGCGTGGCAGCTGCTCGCTGTAGTTCGTGATGGCCTCAGGCAGCTCACCGGCGGTAAGGTCATAGGCCCGGCGCCGGACGAGGTCAAGGAGCACCACCTGGCTACCCGGCGGCACCTCGCCCTGGATCTCATAAGTGATGGCGACAGGACCGCTCTCCCTGCGGGTGCGGAGGTCCAGGTCCCAGACGCCGTTGGTTTCATCCAGGGTGCGGACATCGGAGGTGAACCGGGACAGCCCGGCGTTCGGCGACCAATCGGGCCGCTCCATAGCCAGGGACACGTACCCATCCAGGTAGGGCGGTTCCGGGTGATCGTGGTCATCCAGTCCTTCCGCCGCGCCCTGGATACGGCCGACGGTGTTGCCCGCATCAAAGTAGTGTGCGCCCTCAGCGGTGAGGTGCAGGAGCCAGCCATCTATCGGTTTATCAGTACCCTTGGGCAGGATGGCCTTGGCCAAACCGGGCGGCTTGATCTCCAGGGCTTGGGGTTGGTACGTGTTGTTGTAGATGATGTACCCGCCCCAGGGCTGGAAGGTGGTCTGCACCTGCGCCATAGACCAGCCCTCCTGGCCTTCAGCGCCGAACTCGCCGTAAGTGTAGGGCCCGATAAAGGTGCCCTGATCGGCGGCAACGGTAACCGGGAAGGGATAGGGTGAGGAGATAAAATGCCACCGATGCGACGGGATGGTCCACGTGAAGCCAGTCAGGTCCACCGACCGCCCGGCGCCGAGGGTGAAGTGGACCGCCTCTTCCACGACCTGCTTGAGGAAGTAGCTCTCCCCGGAGATAAAGCTGCTGGCCGCCACATAGTCATCGGGCTCTGGCCCCGTAAATCTGAAGATTTTCCACGTCTCGTCTGATGGGGTGCTGTTCAGTTCTGCCCGGATGATGCTGTTAACGGTGGTATCGGCGATATTGCCCGGGATGGAGATCAGCCGCCACTTGTCCTTCGGGAAGCCGTCGCGGAAGGCGCCGCCGGGTATGCTGGTGGTCAGAGTGCCGGATGGGAAGCCGACCTGGATGGAGGCCGTATCCGAGCGGCTGACGTTGCCCAGGTTATCCTCGGCGGTGATAAAGCAGGCCACACCCGTTGCGGTCACGGCGCTCCCGGGTATGGTGCCGCTGTGGGTATTGGCACCCAGGCTGAGCATGTTCACCTGGCTGTAGCTGGCTGAGCCGCCCCGGGCGTAGTGCAGGTCAACGGCCGCCAGGCCTTGGGGGTCGGTGATGGTGGCGGTGACGGTGATATTGTCTCCAACATTTGGACTGGCGGCGGCAAGGTTCGTAATCGCTGGTCCTGTCACATCATCACTCCCGGGCTTAAAGGTCTGATCCGCCCCGTTTCTCGTTCCGGCGGAATTGGTCGCCACGACGCGGTAATGGTAGAGGGTGTTGGGCGACAGACCCGTCAGCCCGGCACTCACCGATACATTAACCGAACCCGTCACCGGGCTCTGGGCCGCCGTGATGGTACTTCCATAGCTGGTGCTGGTGCCGTACTGGAACCTCACCGTGGTGCTGAGACGACCGGGATTCACCGTGCCGTTAAGGGTGGCGGAGGAGGTGCTGACATTGGTGGCCCCCAACGTGACGACCGTGGGGGCGGAGGGGGGGGGCAGTCGCAGTCGCATCATGCTCAATAACGTATATACCAGGCTTGACCCCTTCATTACCATTTCCCGTAACGAACACGATGTCTTGATGATCGAGACCATCTCCATCCAAATCTCCAATGGCCATAGCTACCATGCCAACAGTAAACGCATCGTCATTGTCGTCATTGTACAGCTTGAACATCTGGTAGTTATATGGATCAGTAACATCGCCGCCTGCTCCTCCTAACCATTCGAACTCATAAATAGCTTCCAAAGGATCTCTAGCGGTAACATAGAAGCTGCTTTTACCGTTGTTATCTGCGTCTCCTAAAGCTCCACCTCGCAATTCAGGTTTATAGACTTCTTCTGGAAGTAGTTCAGCGAGGAGACTGAAATTGGCTGCATTGAAAGCCGTTGCAATATCCGTAATACCGGATACCACCCATATCTTGCCACCACGGGCCCCGAGATAAACTTCATTGGTGTGCCGTCCTCGTCCATATCTGCCATGACCAACTTGGCGGCACTACCCCTGTAGTCCGCATGGTACGCCGAAGAGTCAAACATCACGAATTCATAGGTATTGGCAGCTGTGGCCGTGTAAACTATTATCGGCATGTAGTTGCCATCTACCTGGACGAGCATATCCTGCTTCCCGTCGCCGTCAAGATCCCCCACCGTCATGGATTTGACCTTCTTACCGTATCTGGAGCTGTCGGTGGTGGTAGTGCTATCGACATATTCCACAACCCACGCCGGAGCGGAAAAATCCTTACCGGTCATGGAGATGATGGATAGGATGATGTTCTTACCCCCACGATGGGTCAGTATGATTTCCACCGTCCCATCACCGTCCACATCCAGGGCCCTGCTCTGAAACTCTATGCGAACAAGGCTGGCCTCATTCCTGGGTGGGTCGTAAGTATGGGTAGGTTCAGCCGGCAGAAACTCACCGCTGGTGGGATCGTGCTCGTAGATCTCCAGGGCGTTAAACCCATCGGTCGAATCAGGATGATAAGAATCCCAGACCTGGATGAGCTCCAGATTACCGTCCTCATCCAGGTCGGTTATCATTAGGCTCCGTTCACCACCGTTAAGAGTACTCTCACCCGCTTCGTTGTTTTTGTCCCTATGCCATACTACTGCGTAATCATTAGCAGCGTCGGCTTGTGATTCCCACACGATAATACGTTTGAGTGTTCCATCATAGGACGCAAACTCTTTATTCCCGTCGTTATCAAGATCGAAGCCGGCAACTACACCCCAAGCACGAACTAAATTCGGCGGATCCTCGCCAGCGCCTCCCAGACCGCCGTCCCAAACTTTGCTGAAATTCTGGCCGAAGGCGTCCAGGGGGAGGAGCAGGGCGAGGGCCAGGCTTGCCCCTCTGGGCGTAGCCCAACGGGCGAGCCTGAGCAGGGCCGAAGGGAGGAGACCCGCCCCATTCACTGCGTGAAGTCCCCTCCCTCTCAGAGGGAGGGGATTAGGGGTGGGTGCTAGCAGCCCCGGCAGGGATGTCTGGCCCATGCGGGCCGGGCCTGTTTCGCATCCTGCGCGGTCAGCCGTCTTTTTTTGAATTAGCGTAATCATTTATGATTTTACTCCTAAAAAATCCGTGTCCATCTGCGTTAATCAGCGGCTAAATGCTCTGGTTCTCCGGTGGAATAAGCTTCTCCAGGGCGTCAATCAGGGGCGGCAGGTCTTTGGTAATGATCTGCCAGAGTATGTCAAAGTCAACCGTGTCGTAGCCATGAATGAGCCGGTTGCGTACGCTGACAATCTCCGGCCAGGGAATATCGGGATGCCGGGCGCGTTCTTCCGGTGGGACCCGGCTGGCCGCTTCGCCAATAATCTCGAGCAGCCGGATCAGGGCGAGATTGAGTTGGCGATCGGAATCAAGATCATCCCTGGTTCTGTACTCCACCATGGCGACTGCTTCCCTGGCGTGATCGAGCATGTGTCGGAACCGTACAATCATTTCATGGCGCGACATACTGGACCTCCGCTTCCGCCAGCACTTGGTCTCGGAAGTATCGGCTTAAAAATTGGGCCGTGTTTAGCTCCACTTTCCGGCCCAGAATTTCGGAAAGTTCGCTCTCCATAGTAAAAAATATCAGTCCGGGCACATGTCCCGGTTCGAACTCCACCAGTACATCAACGTCGCTTTCGGGCCGAAAGTCCTCGCGCAGCACGGAGCCAAAGAGCGCCAGTCTGCGGATATGGTGCTGACGGCAGAATTCGGCAACTTTATCTTTCGGAACATCAATATTCAATCGTTTCATAAATCACTCCGTTAAATCGCTTTCCCATTGAGTCCTCTTAAATATCCGTGTCAATCTGCGTAGATCTGCGGCAAAGAATATCAGCCACAGATCAACACTGATTTTCGCTGATAATTTTTCTAAAAATCCCTTTTTTTCTTCTATCCGTGTCCATCTGCGTAGATCTGCGGCTATTCTTCTGCTGAGGAATCACGTGGATTTTCGCTGATATCAAATATATTCTTTTCTTTATCTGTGTCCATCTGCGTAGATCTGTGGCAAAATTCTCTTTTCACTGCGACGGCACGCTGGGCGGGTTTCCCACCCTCAGGCCATCACCGGGCGGTTGCCCCCACGGCAGCCCATAGGTATAGATATAATAGCTCCCCCCGCCGACGACAATGGCTGCCAGGCCCATCCAGAGCATACCACGTCCCCGCTTCATGGGCATCATGGTCTTCTGGGGCCCCTGCTGCGGCGCTTCAGGCTTCGGTTCAGCCGCTGGCGGGGTTGCAAAAGCCGTCCGCACCGGCTGCAAGGCAATATTGAGCCGGTGGTGTTCGCTGGCCCGGGCGAAAAAGGTGGTGTCCGCCTGCTGGTAGCCATACAGCCTGAGCGAGACCCAGTGCTGGCGGTCAGGCACTACGTCAGACAGGCTGAGCGGTGTCGGGCTGAGTCTCCTGCCATCCATGAACACCACCGCTCCGGGAGGGGTGCTCGTGATAGTCAGTTGGCTCATGAGCCTCTTCAGGGAGAGATTCAGCTCGTAGGACTGGCCGGTCTCGGCAAAGATGGTGGTGTCCACCGGCTGGTAGCCGTCCAAGTTGATGGATACGGCATGGGAGCTGTCGGGTTCAAGTTCGGCGCTGTCAAAGGGGGTGGTTCCCGCGTCCTGGCCGTCAAGTATGATCGTGGCCCCAGGGGGCTGGGTAATGATGGCAATGGAAGCCGGCGCAGGGGCTTCCGTAGGGGGCGGCTCGGCGGCCATGATAGCACTGACCAGCTCCGCCGCGATCTCGGGCATGATGCCCAGCAGGCCGTCAATCTCGCCGCGGTAGTCCCGCCACAGGGAGTGGGTGATCCGCCCGCTTTGTACGTCAACGGTGCGGATGTCGATGGAGAAGGTGGAGCCCACCTTGCCGATGGAGCCGGCCACCATGCTGGTAACGCCCAGCAGCTGCCCCACATCCACGGCGCATTCGTTCGAGGTGCAGCCGGTGAGCTGGAAGTCCTGCTCGCCGAGGATCTGCTCCATCTGCCCCCGCTCGACCACGGTAACGCCCCCGGTCCTCACCAGGGCATTGCGCAGGCGGTCGGTGAGGCTGGCGGCCTCGACGGCGGAGATGCCCCGCCCTTCCAGGTCCAGTATGGCCAGGGACTCGGCCTGTTGGGCGGGGGTGCTTGTGGGGGTGAGCAGCCAGAGAATGGCGATGATTGAAAACAGACTGGTACGGTGCGGGCGAAGCATATGGGTCTCCTATGGGCCTTAACGGCGTTCCTGCCTTACATATTAAATGTAAACATTGGTTATCTTCGGGGCAAGCGATTGGGGGCAGCAGGACTTCCCCCGAAAATTGAATAAGTGATCCTGTAACCCATTGATCTATTGAGAGATATAGAAACTGACAAGTGGAGCAGGCTGTTTTTGGGGAAAAACCCTGTTAGCACTGGCCCTGTAAAAACTCTTTTCGCGCACCTCGCGCACCACGCGAACGACAGGCCCCCGCTGCCGGCGTATATTCGGGCGCTATGATAATGATGCCCCATATCGCTCCGTTGCCGCTACCGCTCCGCTGGATGTGGAGTGGTAAACTCTACACCACCCCAACAATGCTCTCATCGGGGGAAGCCTTGAAAAAAACGAATTCTGTAGGGGTTTTGTTGAATTTTAGGGGGCCGGCCGGCAGCACTCTGGCAGCAATCCATTATCTTCGATTTTTCAATTTTCAATTCATCAAGCTCCCTTTCTCCCCTTCTCCCTTTCTCCCTATCTCCCCCTCATTCCCTCTTTGCGGCCCCGGAGA
>JABUBL010000253.1_pt1 | contig 14696 bp, 13 predicted proteins | sample 7240371 | NCBI WGS metagenome assembly JABUBL01 (sample SAMN07256343, study PRJNA390944) | subsurface metagenome | isolation source: Methane hydrate marine sediment | place: Pacific Ocean: Eastern North Pacific, ODP site 1244 | collected 2002
GGCAACAGGTCTTTCTGGGTGAAACAGGTAATGGTATACGATTGTTTTCATTCTAAACCAATCCTGAAGATAAGTCAAACAAGAGGGCTCAGGGACCCAAAAGGTGTGGTGTTCCTTTGAGCCCTTTAGCTTTATTTGTGGAGAGAAGGGGGTGAGAGGTGAGGTAGCTAGATTGGTATCTGAAGGTGACTAAATCTTTGAAAGGAGAATTACATGACAAGGAAAAAAATACTGACTTTGCTAGGCAGTGTTTGTCTAGCCCTGATGATGGTGGTGCCGCTGATGATAGTGCCAGCAGCTGCTAGTGCCGCCGAAGAAGCTGACCTTCTAGAAGGTTCCTTTATTTGCGAACAAGATGGTTGGCTCTTTGTTCACCTTGAAGGTAGTCCGTATCAGATAGGCTACCAGAATGGTTACCTTACAGCTGAGAATGCAAATTACTGGCTCATTAGTTATGTGGGAACCGGTAAAAATGCAGAACGGGTTCGAGAGCGTGCACAAAACATCTGGCCCATGATTCCTAAAGAGTATCAGGATGAAATCGACGGTATCGTTGATGGTTTACATGCAGCCGGCTACACCAATTGGGACAGGTGGGATGTAGCTGCAGCCAATTTTTGGGGCGAGTCTTATGGATGTAGCGCATTTGTTGCTGCCGGCGATGCCACTACCGACGGACAAATTGTCATCGGGCATGTAACTATGTTCGACGTAAGTTGGGACTTCATGTATTATGTCATGTATGATGTAACGCCTGATGAGGGTTATAGGTTCCGATACCAGAGTGCTGGCGGAAGCATTTGGAGTGGACAAGACTGGTACATCAATGAGACCGGTTTGGTGATAACCTGCACCTCGGTATACGGCAACGAGGTAAGGAACCCCGAGGGCACACCGATATTTGTTCGCCTTAGACAGGCTGTACAGTACACGGACAACATCGATGATTTCATCGATATGATGGTCACAAATAACAGTGGGATATACGCTGCAGAGTGGCTGGTCGGAGACGCTAAGACCGGGGAAATCTGCTCTCTAATGTTGGGTTGCTATGCTTGGGATATTCACCGTACTTTTGATGGATTTTACCCATCCTGCAACTATGCGTGGTACGAGAATTATAGAACAGAGGCAGGGCTACCTGTTCCAGCCCCAGACCCCCCAAGAGGCGCGAATAGCAACAGAGCACGAAGGTGGTTAGAACTTATTGACCAGTACTACGGTGAGGTAGATGTTGAAGTAGGAAAGCTCTTCCTTGGAGACGACATCATATCCCTTTACGATCCCACAGGGACGCTCGGCGGCTATGATGGTAAAGTTACATCCACTGACCTTGTACTTGATAATATGGGTATGTGGGCCCGCTGGGGCAATGCAGCTGGTAAATCTTTCGACCTCGAAGCATACCTAGCAGGTAAAAGTGAGGAGTGGATTGCGAGCGAGCAAGAGTATATAGCAGGCTTGCGTCACTATGTGGAACGGACACCCCAGCCGTGGACATATCTGATGAAAACCGTGGATATCGACATCAAGCCGGGAAAGCGGCACAACAGTATCAACCAGGGTACAGACACAGTGAACATCGTACCTACGAAGGATTAACCTTTGAAGGGGGGTGGGATAGAACCCACCCCCTATTCTCCTGGGTTAGTCGCAGGAAAACTAGCAAGAAAACAAAGAAGGAAATAAGAGGAGAATGAAAGTTTTAGTTTTTGGCGGATCTGGCAAAATAGGTAGTGTGGTTGCTTGGGATTTAGTTAAGGATACTGATGTCGAAGCAGTTGGAATCGTAGATAGAAGGAAGGATGCCCTTGAGAGGGTGAATAGCTGGATAAATAGTAATAAGGTAAGGTTACATATCCTTGACATCACCGACAGGGAGAAGATTAAAAGACTGATGAAAGAATACGATGTCGGTGTGATTACATTACCTAACAGGAAAACAAGTTATAAGGTTATTGATACAGCAATTGAAGCGGGCTTAGATGTTGTTGACATACTCGAAGAGTATCATAGGAGTCCAGACCCTTACGAGATTGAGGGTTTAGAAATTCCAGACGGAACAACCCTTGAGGAGTACGGAGAAAAGCTCCATGAGAAGGCTGTAAAGAATGGTGTGACAATTCTTGATGGACTAGGTTTTGCTCCAGGTATAAGTAATGTCACGATTGGTGAAGGCATTAGGAGGTTGGATAAAGCAGAGTCAGCAGTAGGGAGGGTCGGAGGTATCCCCACAAAAGAGGCTGCCGGAAGACACCCGCTAAAATACATGATAACCTGGGCATTTGAGCATGTTTTGAGGGAATATATGGTTAAGGTGAACGTGCTCAAGAACAATGAGGTTGTGGAAGTAGATGCGATGAGCGATCGTGAGAGCTTCCGATTTACCCAACTTGGCAAAGATGAGGAGCTGGAGTGTGCGATTACACCCGGCATGCCCTCTTTTCTTCATACGAGGCTGCAACTCAGTGAATTCGCCGAAAAGACCATCCGTTGGCCAGGCCATTTTGAAGGAATAAATACACTAAAGGAATGTGGAATACTTGATCTTGCACCTGTAGAGTTTAGCGGTATGAAGATAGCGCCTCGTGATTTCTTGCTATCAATTATAAACCCCAAACTTGAACCGTCAGGGGGCGACACTGATGTATGCGTTATGTGGAATACAGTGACCGGGATAAAGGATGGGCAAAAAACGAGGGTTGATTACTATATGTGGGATGAAGCGGATACAGAAAACGGGATTTCCTCTATGGCTAGAGTTACTGGTTTCTCGGCAGCAATAGGTGCAAAACTCATAGGGAGTGGGGAAATGAAGAAGAGGGGTATAGTAGCTCCTGAAGACTGCATAGAGGGAGAACTATACGAAAAATTCATGAATGAATTAAGGAAAAAGGGCATAAATATACTCGAGACTGTAAATGGGTAGGTTAGTTAAGAATGCCATAGGTATCTGCTTAAGTGCATGAAAATATTTCTGGAGGAATATGTATGGTAAAACAAGGTAATGTTAAGCGACCAGTGGTGAGTCTATTGAGCACCGAATTTATAGAGAGGATTGTGGATGAAGCCAAGGAAGTCCTGGAGAAGACAGGGATTTGGGTAGAGAATAAAGAGATCTTAGAATCACTTGGTAACGGTGGTGCCCGAGTTGATTTGGAGAAAGGGAAAGCCCTAATTCCTAAAGAAGTGGTCGAAGAAGTACTAAAGTCAGTTCCGGCGTCGATCCAGTTCTACGATCGAAATGGTAATCCTCACATGAATTTCGAGGGGGACAACGTCTACTTCGCCTCTGGTGGGGATGCTGTTAAGGTATGGGACTTTGACCTGAACATGCTCAGGACGCCTGTCACAGAGGATCAAGTAAACTATGTCAAATTAGTTGATGCCCTAGACAATATAGATGCACAGGGTGCCGCCCTTGTTGTTACCGATGTCCCCAAGGAGATTATGGACCGCTACCAAATCTTTCATTTCCTGAGGTATTCGACTAAGCCGTTTTTCGCTGGTGCGCATAGTAAAGAGGGCTTTCCAATCATAAAGGACTTACTGGTGACTGTTCGCGGTAGCGAACAAGCCCTTCGTGAAAAGCCCTTGGCCTGGTATGCGATTTGCCCTTCTCCCCCCTTAAAGTGGAGTGACTTCATTTGCTATGACCTAAAACGCTGTGCTCAGAGTGGAATTCCAGTGGTGATAACACCGATGCCCTTAGCGGGGGCTACTGCTCCTGTCACAATGGGTGGGTGTCTGGTTCAGGGTGTTGCTGAAGGTCTCAGTGGAGTGGTAATAAGCCAGCTTGCCAGCCCAGGGGCACCTCTCATTTGGGCAAGTGGCCCGCTAGTCTTTGATATGCGCTATGGTACCACACGCTTTTCAGCTATCGAGTCTATCATGATGGGCCTAGCTTCCAGTGAAATAGGAAAATATCTTGGATTACCAACCCGCACTTATGTGGGATGTAGCGATGCCAAGCGCCCCGATTCACAAGCAGGACTGGAGACGGGAATAGGCACTATCTTGCCTGCTCTTGCTGGGATTAATCTGACAATAAACTCAGGGATGCTGAGTTCTGAGTCCGCTCAGAGTCTAGAAAAGCTGGTGATTGATAATGAGATCTGCGGCATGGCTCGCCGCTTGGTGCAGGGTATTACTCCAAGAGGAGCTGTCCTAGCGGAAGATCTGCTTACCGAGGGGCTCTATGAAGGAAAACATTTCCTGCTCTCACCGGCTACATTGAAGTGGCTCAGAGCGGACTATTTTAACCCCGGGCCTGTAATCGATAGAGAGGATGCTGAAACATGGATGGAAAAGGGATGTACCACGGTGGAGCAGAGGGCGAAAGAGGAAGTTAAAAGGATCTTAACTACGCATGAGCCAGAACCGCTTAATGAAGACATTGATAAAGAGCTTCTAAGAATCATAACAAAAGATGCTAGAAAGTACGGTATGAGTGAAGTACCTCTGCCTAGCGAAGGAAGATAAAACATGGACTTATTGGAAAACATCAGGAAGAGCATCATAGGTATGGATGAGGAAAAAGTGCTTGAGTTTACCAAGCAAGCTCTGGCTGAGGGTGTCACACCGGAAAAGCTCCTTGGTGAAGCCTTAAATCCTGCTATGGAGGTTGTCGGCCAGGAGTTCGAGAAGGGCAATATTTTTTTTCCTGAGATGCTCATGGCAGCTGAGACCTTAAGGGGGCCCATGAAATTACTTAGGCCGATTCTGGCCAAGTCAGGTGTGCCCGGAATCGGTAAAGTGGTCATAGGAACGGTTAAAGGCGATGTGCACGACATAGGGAAATCGATAGTCTGCATGATGCTTGAGGGGACGGGATTTGAAGTTCATGATTTAGGTGTTGATGTGCCCGCAGAAAGGTTCGTGGAAAAGGTAGCCGATATCCTGCTCTACAATAAGGAAGAAGAGCCTAATGTTGTTGGAATGTCAGCTTTCCTTACTACTACAGGGCTTTACTTCCAGGAGGTGATTGAGGCGCTACGAGGAGCTGGGCTACGGGAACAGGTTAAGGTAATAATTGGTGGTGCTGCTGCTAGCACACAGTACGCAGAGATGATTGGAGCCGATGGCTATGGCGCCAATGCTGGCGCTGCAGTAAGATTGGTTAAGTCACTCGTAGGTAAGTAGCGAGATTGACATTGCCTGAGATAGGTGAGAGGAGGTGAGAAATGAGGTAGCTAGATTGGTACCCGAAGGTGACTAAATCTTTGAAAGGAGAATAAAATGACAAGGAAAAAACTATTGATGTTGCTGGGTAGTATCTGCTTGGCCTTAGTGCTGGTAGTGCCAGTTATGGCAGGCTGTCCAGCATCAACGACAGAAGAGCCAGAAGAGCCAGAGGAGTTCACTTGGCGACTCCAATGTGCCTTTACCCCAGGAGATATATCACATGAGCAGCTTTCCTCTTTTGCCGACAACGTTTACGAGAAAACTGACGGACGGATGAGCATCGACATCTTCTCCGGTGGCTCCATTGTACCAGTGGAGGAGATGATGTTTGCTCTTGGCAAAGGAACGATCGAGATGTATCACACCGCCGAGGGGTATCATGAAGGTTTACGACCTATATTTGCAATAGTTGAAGGGCTCCCCGGTCAGTGGCCTGGCGAAGGCCAGTTAGATGATGTAAACACACTTTTGTACGACCGTGGGTTAGTGGATATTTTCCAAGAGGCATTTTCCCTACACAATATCCATTATCTTGGTCCTGATTCCTACGGTGCCTACCCTTACATAGTATCGACAGTCCCTGTCCGCAGTTTTGAAGACTTCCAGGGCCTAAAAATGAGGACCGGCGGTCCGTGGCTAGACTTTTATGCCAGGGTAGGAGCTGCTACCACCTGGATACCTTGTGGGGATATATACATGGCCTTGAAGCTGGGGACCATAGATGCTGCCGCCTGGAGCAGTGACATAATAATTGACATGAATACCTACGAGATTATAGATTACGTCATTGTGCCACCGCTCAACGCCCACCTATTCAGTAACCTGTGCGTAAATTTGGATGCGTGGGAAGCGCTGCCCGTTGACATTCAACAGGCGCTTGAGGAGGCCCAACGAGAATACGGCCAGACAGTGTTTGATCTCTATAATGCAAATTGGGTGATTGCAGAAGCTAGAGCGGATGAGTTGGGATACGAAATAATTCGGCTGAGCGATGCCGACATGGAAAAAATGAGGCTACTGGCTCTGCCAATGTGGGATGAATACGCTGACAGGTGTGAATATTCCGCCAGGGCCCTTGCGATAATAAAAGACTGGTGGGGCTTTGACTAAGTCGCCTTAGTGAGGGGAGGAGGCGCCACAACGCCTCCTCCCCGAGAGGAAGTTATGCATGATAAAGTGGTCTCTGCATATTATTGATCTCGTCACCGAGTGGGTGGGTAGGGTTACTTTACCCTTCGTCCTTCTCATAGTGGTCATGTTGGCGCTTGAAGTGGTGTTAAGATACGGGTTTAATCGAGCTACCACTTGGGCTTGGCCAATAAGCATACAGCTAGCTGCCGCTTTTGGTCTCGTAGGAGGAGCATATACCCTCCTCCATAGGGGACATGTCAGGGTAGATGTGGTTTACAATCGCTTCCCTCCCAAAGTAAGGGCAGTTGTTGACTTGGTTCTCTCGATACCCTTCTTCCTCTTTTTTGGTGTGCTAATATGGCTGGGGGGAGAAATGGCCTGGGAATCACTGATAGCAAGAGAAGTTGCGGTGGAGGGTATAACCTATCCCGTCTACCCTCTGAAGATGTTGTTAGTTGCGGTCTGTTTCCTGCTGTTTCTCCAAGGAGTAACTCAATTCATCCATAACCTTGGTATCCTTATTACCAGAAAGGAAGCAGCATAATGGATGTTGGGCTCCTCACAATACTTCTGTTTGGCTCTCTCTTCCTTCTTCTGGCGTTGGGGATGCCGGTTGCTTTCTCACTGGCGAGTGTCGCTGTAGTGTTCTCCCTACTTTTGTGGGGTGTGAAGGCGCTCTACATCATACCCACCCAGGTCCTTGGTCAGATGATAGACCCCATTCTTATCGCCGTTCCTTTGTTTGTGCTAATGGCACACGTGCTGCAGCGTTCAGGGATAGCCGACGACCTCTATGAAACGATGTACTCCTGGCTGGGTGGCTTAAGGGGTGGCCTGGCAATGGGGACGGTGTGGATAGGCACCGTATTCGCCGCTATGACTGGAGGAACTACTCCTGGTACGCTCTCGATGGGGCTGATAGCCCTCCCCGCTTTGCTTAAGCGTAAGTACAACAAGACTATAGCCCTGGGGTGTATATCAGCCGGGGGAGTCCTGGGAATTGTCATTCCCCCTAGCGTGATAATGATTATTTTCGCCACACTTACCAAGGTATCAGTGGGAAGGTTGTTCTTCGGAGGGGTCATCCCCGGCTTACTCATTGCTAGCATGCACGCCGCCTATATAGGTATAAGATGTTTTTTCCAACCGAACATGGGACCGGCGATACCCCGTGAAGAGAGAGTTAGCTTGAGGAAGAAAGTCATCTCCCTCAAAAAAGTAGTTCTTCCTATCGGCTTGATTCTTTTGGTTCTGGGGTCGATATATACTGGAGCTGCCACCCCTACCGAGGCGGCCAGCATTGGTGCCTTGGGCGCTTTTGTTTGTGCCGCTGTTCATGGCCGCTTCAACAGGCAGATGCTGTTTGGAGCAACTCTCGGAACTCTCAAGCTAACCGGCATGATTATGTGGATTTTGGCTGCAGCCGCTTGTTTCAATGCCCTTTACATCAGTCTGGGAGGTCAGAGGTTTATAATTGAGGTAATATCTGGGTTAGGGGTAAATCCCTGGGTCACTCTTATAGGAATGCAACTCTCCCTCTTCTTTTTTGGGATGATTATGGACGATTATGCCATCGTAATGCTCTGTGGTCCCATCTATACCCCTATAATTATAGCTTTGGGCTTTGACCCGATATGGTTTGGGATTCTTTTCGTCCTCAATATGCAAATGGCCTATTTAACGCCCCCCTTCGGCTACAACCTGTTCCTTATGAAGTCAATTGTTCCGGAGGGTGTAACCATGGGGGACATCTACCGCTCCATCGTACCCTTCGTGGCAATTCAGGGACTTGGTCTGGCTTTAGTTATGATTTTTCCCCAGCTAGCTTTATGGCTTCCTAGTATGATGATAAAGTAGCTGCATCATTAGCAATACATTCGGTTATAAATGGCGGGCTCTACCAGGGGAAACTAGGATGCCAGTCATAAGAAGTATATAAAGAAAATATAGAAAAGATATAGCCATAAATAGATTTAGATAAAATTTCTGGTAGGGAGAAACTAGGTGGCTTATAGTTGGGGTTCTGGCCGTAATGATGAAGAAGTTTTCATCCCAAAAGGGCGGGTATTAGGAGGCCTCGCCATAGGGATTATAACGCTGGGTAATACTTGGTATCCTTTGTTTCCAGGTAACGTGGCTAACGCAAGTACTTTTAATTTCCCGGTGCACTACAAACTACTAGGAGGGGGCTTTAGTGACAAGGTACTATCGCCTGAACCTGTCCCTGCCCTTTTAGAACAAATGATTGTGGCGGGGAAGGAATTAGAACGGCAGGGTTGCCGAGCAATTGTGGGTGCTTGTGGTTTTTTTGCTAACTATCAGCCGGAGGTTGCTGCAGCGCTAGATGTTCCTTGTTTCCTCTCTAGCCTGATGCAGATACCAATGATAAGTCGCTCGCTTAAGCCTGGTCAGAAGGTAGGTATTATCTGTGTTGATGGAGATGCTTTGGCTCCTGCACCTGCCCTTGAGAATTGCGGGGTTAATGACCGTTCTACTGTCGTTATCGCCGGCGCTCAAGGATTGCCTCAAATGCAGAATATCCTTCAAGATACAGGGCATTTCAACAATGCAAAGCTCGAGCAGGAACTGGTTGACTTTTCAAAGCAAGTGGTTAACGAGAACCCGGATATTGGTGCAATCCTCCTTGAGTGTAGCGACATGCCACCTTATGCTTGGGCTATTCAAGAAGCAGTTAGGCTACCGGTCTTTGATTTTACTACCTTGATAAACTGGGTCTACAACGCTGTGGTCCGGCACCCCTTTGCTGGTTTTATGTAAGAACTGGCGGGCTCTACCAGGGGAAACTAGGATGCCAGTCATAAGAAGTATATTTATTATTTCATAAGGAGGAGAGCGAGAATGGAATATGGATACAACGGCAAGGTTCTACGGGTTGACCTTACTAGGGGGAATATTTCAGTTGAGGAACCCGAGGAGAGATTTTATCGGCAGTATCTGGGAGGAAAGGGCCTAATAAGCTACTATCTCTTGAATGAGCAAAGGTCGGGGGTAGACCCCCTTAGCCCTCAAAACAAACTGGTCTTTGCCGCTGGTGTTGTAACCGGAGCCCCATTAGGCGGAAGTGGTAGGAATGCTATTGGGGCAAAATCCCCTCTCACTAATGCCCTTTGTTCTTCGGAGGTTGGCGGTTACTGGGGGGCCGAATTAAACCACGCTGGATACGACGCTATCATCATAGAAGGTAAAGCAAAGGCACCTGTGTACCTGTGGATTCAAGATGGCAAGGTGGAGATAAGGGATGCTACTCACCTTTGGGGCAAGTTTACAGGGGAAACCCAAGAGCTGATAAGGAAAGAGCTGGGCGATTCACTAGTTCGTACTGCGCTAATAGGTCCTGGGGGCGAGAAACTGGTTCGCTTTGCTTGCATTGTGAATGACCTTCGCCACTTTGCCGGTAGGGGTGGGCTGGGAGCAGTGATGGGGTCAAAGAATCTGAAGGGTATCGCGGTTCGGGGGCATAATCCACCGGCCATGGCGGACCCGGAAGCAATAAAGACCCTAGCTAAGTGGTTTCGTGATATTGTAACTACACATCCATTCGTTAGCGATTTTCACGAGGAGGGAACCCTTGGCGGAATACCAGCGTACAGCCGAGTTGGAGGTCTGCCTACTCGCAACTATCAGGAGGGCGTCTTTGCCGGGGCAAGTAAGATAGGAGTCAAAACCTACATGAACACCATTGAATCGGGACGGGATACCTGCTATGCCTGCCCCGTCCGTTGCAAGCATGTGGTAGCGGTGGGAAAGCCTTATGATGTCAGTGATAAGTACTACCACGGTCCTGAATTTGAAACTGTGATCTCTTTCGGTTCGTTCTGTGGCGTTGACGACCTTGGGGCCGTCGCCAAAGCGAATGGGCTATGTAGCGCCCACGGCGTAGATACCATATCTTGTGGGTCAACCATAGCTTTTGCTATGGAGTGTTTTCAGAGGGGTCTGCTTACAGAGGAAGACATCGGGTTTCAACTAAACTTCGGTGACGCTAAAGCTATGGTGAAAGCAGTAGAGATGGTTTGCAAGCGCGAGGGGTTTGGGGACATTCTGGCTGAGGGAAGCATCAGGGCTGCTCGCAAGATTAGTGGAGGTGTGGAGCAGTATGCGATGCATGTTAAAGGGCAGGAGATCCCGATGCATGCACCTCACTTTAAGCCCATCACCGGTTTGGGCTATGCTCTGTATCCTGGTGGTGCCGACCATGTGTGCAACCTGTTCTTCCCCCAAGCACTGGAGAGTCCAGGACCGGGCGTAGACCAATACAAGCCTTTGGGGCTGCTGGACCCCTTACCCCGTGAAGACTTCAGCAGCCCGGCCAGGATTCGGCAATATATGTACGCTACACTCTGGGCAAGCGTTGCGGACTGTCTCGCGATGTGTTTCTTTTGTGCAGTTGGGTATCAACAACATCGGGTAACGGAGATAGTAAGAGCAGTCACCGGTTGGGATACGACGCTTTGGGAGTTGATGAAGGTGGGGGAGCGATGCATGAACATGATGCGTGCCTTTAACATTCGCGAGGGGTTCACCGCACAGGATGACCGCTTGCCTGAGAGGTTTCATCAGCCCTTGGCTGAGGGTCCGCTTAAAGATTTCAGGCTCGATAAGGAAAAGTTTGAAGGAGCCAAGAAGACCTATTTTGGGATGATGGGCTGGGATCAGAACGGAGTTCCTAGGAGAGAAAAGCTTCAGGAACTGGATATCGAGTGGGTGGCTGAGGAGCTTTAGGCTAGAGCTGCCAAATATATCATAGGAGCATTTAGAAATGGTAGAAGTTTTCGATCTTATGGATGAGTGGGGTCCCGAAAAAGTGCTAGCCGTTTACGATACTAGAACCGGGATGAAGGGAGCAGTGGTCATAGATAATACGGCTAGAGGCATGGGCAAGGGTGGGTGTAGGATGGCACCGGACGTTACCCTATGGGATTGCTTCCGTTTGGCCAGGGTCATGACTTGGAAATGGGCTCTGGCTGATATCTTTTTAGGCGGGGCTAAGGCTGCCATCGTTGCTGACCCAAAAGCAGCTAGCAAGGAGGAAATAGTAAGAGCTTTTGTTAGAGCTGTAAGGAAATTGCTACCGGATGAATACGTTTTTGGTAACGATATGGGCTTCGACGAGGAAGACGAGGCAATAATAATTGATGAGTGCGGCGGCGACATGAGGGTAGCAGTAGGCACTCCGCGTGAATTAGGGGGAGTACCTTACGATGAGCTGGGACTCACAGGATATGGAGTCGCCGAAGCGACAGAAGTAGCGGCAGAACACTTAGGGATAGAGTTAGAAGGGGCTACTGCCTCGATACAGGGACTCGGGGCTGTGGGAAGTTTTGCTGCTAAGTTTCTTCATGAAAAGGGGGCAAGAATAATTTGCATCTCAAGCATTAGTGGAGCTTTATATGACCCTGAGGGAATAGACATTGATGAGTTGCTGAAATTAAAGCAAGAGTTTCGCGATGCTGCGGTAAGGGAGTACTCGGGAGGTAAACTTCTCCCCTTGGGAGATGAGCTTACGCTTGATGTAGATATTCTGATTCCGGCAGCCAAAGGTGATGTTATTACTGGAGACAACGTTAACGCTATTAAGGCGAAGATGATTGTGGAGGGGGCAAATTTTCCCGTCACCGCTGTTGCCGAAGCAGTTATACAGCAAAGCCATAGGCTGTTGGTCCCGGACATTATAGCGAATGCAGGGGCAGCCATTGCCACCGGCAAAGCCATGGATAATCGTTACTCTTGTATGGCACCAGACATCGATGAACTGTATGACGCTATCAAATCCATAATCAGAAGGAATGTAGGTATGATTCTGGATGAAGCGTCAAGGAAGAATCAATCTCCAAGAGGTGTGGCCCTAAATATTGCCAAGGAAAGAGTGCTAAAGGCTATGAAGTTGAGGAGGCGAATTCTAGCGTGACAAGCCTGAAGGGTGTTCTAGTGCCGGGCGATTATTATTTTTCTGGGGATGAAGCTATCGCTGAGGGGGCCATTGCAGCGGGGTGCCGCTATTATGCTGGTTATCCAATTACTCCAGCCAGTGAAATAATGGAAAGAATCTCCGTAAGGTTTAAAGATATTGGCGGTGTATTTATGCAGATGGAGGACGAGATTGCGGCTATCTGCTCACTTATGGGGGCATCTTGGGCCGGGGCAAAAGCCATGACTGCCACATCAGGTCCTGGTTTTAGCCTGATGCAGGAGGGAATTGGCTACGCGGTGATGACGGAAACGCCAGTCGTAATCGTGGATGTTCAACGGGCAGGTCCCAGCACGGGACAGGCTACCCGGGTGGGATGCGGGGATATAATGCAAGCTAAGTGGGGTTCGCAGGGGGATTATCAAATCATTGCTATTTGCCCTTGGTCTGTGCAGGAGGCGTATGACCAGACTATTAGTGCCTTCAATCTTGCTGAGAAATACCGGGTTCCTGTGATCCTGCTCACGGAAGAGGCAATCGCCCACCTGCGGGAGAAAATAGATATAAGGGAAGATATAGAGATATTCAATAGGAAGAAAAACCCGGGGGCGGCTCCTTTTGGCACAGAGGAAGATGATGGCGTTCCGCCTATGCCTAGCTTTGGAGAAGGGGAAAGACTGCTAGTGACCAGCTCGACGCACAATGATTACGGCATCAGGAAAACGGATGACCCCTTGGTTCAAGCAAGGCTTGTTTCAAGGCTAAGCAATAAAATAGCGAATAATAGAGAAAAAATCATTGAGTATGATACTTACCATATAGAAGACGCGGATGTAGTAGTTATCAGTTATGGTTTTACAGCAAGAAGTTCGCTATTTGCTATCGAAGAGCTGCGGGCAGAAGGGAAGAAAATTGGAATGCTCAGACTCAAGACACTATGGCCCTTTGCTGATGGGTTAATAAGGGATATCGGGGCAAAGGCTAAAACGGTATTCATTCCCGAAATGAACAAAGGACAGGTTGCGGGAGAGGTAATGAAATATACCTCTTGCGAGGTAATATCATATACTCAAACGAACGGAGAAGTCATACGCCCGAACACGATTATGGAGCAATTAAGGAGGCTATAGGTGAGCAGGGACATGGAACAGTATTTACGGCCGGGGCTAGCTTCAACACCCTTCTGCCCCGGCTGCGGCCACGGGATTTTGATGGGGCTCATCCTGAGAGCAATTGATGAGCTTGGGGTAGACTTTGATAAGATGCTGTTTGTCTCAGGTATAGGCTGTGCTGCCTGGATACCGAGCCCCAATTTTAACGCTGATACTCTTCATACCCTGCATGGCAGAGCCATTCCGGCGGCGACAGGAGCCAAGATGTTTAATCCCAAATTGCAGGTATTGGTTGTCAGTGGTGACGGCGACTTGGTGGATATTGGGGGAAACCATCTTATTCACGCCGCCCGTAGAAATATAGATCTGACTGTCATATGTGCCAACAACGGGATTTACGGGATGACCGGAGGCCAAGTCTGCTCTACCACGCCAGAAGGCGCCTTTACACAGACAACAACTCAGGGGAATGCATACAGCCCGTTTGACCTGTGCAAACTTGTTGCTGCAGCTGGCGCTACCTACGTAGCCAGGTATTCGGTGACCCAGCCCTTGGCACTGATAGGCAGTATCAAGAAGGCACTACAAACTCAGGGTTTCTGTTTCATCGAAGCCTTGTCACCTTGCCCAACTCAATTTGGCAGGCGAAACCAGCTTAGTACTCCTACAGACATGCTCCAGGAACTAATGGATAAGTGTATTACCAGAGAGGGGGCAGGGGAAATAAAAGATAAAATAGTAACAGGGGAGTTTTCCCATGGGGAAAATTAAGCAGATTAGGTTATGTGGCTTCGGTGGGCAGGGGATTATTCTAGCAGGAACGATACTTGGTCATGCCGGCATCAATGATGGCAAATGGGTTGCAGGCTCAAGTTCTTATGGAGCAGCAGCAAGAGGAGGAACCTGTCGAGCTGAGGTTGTAATATCGGATAAGCCAATAGCCTTTCCCCTCGTCATTAAAGCAGATATTTTAGTTGCTATGTCTCAGAAAGCCTATGACGAATATATTGAGGATGTCGGGGAAAATGGGCTCGTCATTTATGACGAGCCGGTTTCTATTAACGAGATTAGTCATTTAGAACAGGTGGGTATTCCAGCTACCAGTGTGGCGACTAGAGAACTCAACAATAAACAGGTGGCAAACGTAATCATCTTAGGCGCTGCGGTAGAAATGACCAGAATAGTCAGCCAAGAAGCTCTCATTGCTGCAATAGAGAGTAATGTTCAAGCTGGATTCCAAACCTTGGATCTGAAGGCGCTTGAGCTCGGGTTTAAGCTAGGCAGGGGAAAGTTATGGTAGAAGGAAGAATACAAAAACCAGTACTAGATGAGGAAAAGTG
>JABUBL010000254.1_pt1 | contig 14694 bp, 14 predicted proteins | sample 7240371 | NCBI WGS metagenome assembly JABUBL01 (sample SAMN07256343, study PRJNA390944) | subsurface metagenome | isolation source: Methane hydrate marine sediment | place: Pacific Ocean: Eastern North Pacific, ODP site 1244 | collected 2002
CAATCCCTGGCAACGATGACGCTATGCGTTCGATCAAGCTTGTGACCTCGGTCGTTGCTGATGCGGTTATGCGCAGCAAGAAGGCTTTTGAGGCTGAGCTTGAGGAAGAAAGCGAGGATAAATCGTGAGCGAGCTGGACGCGATAAAGGAACTGCGGGCGCGGACCGGCGCAGGGGTGCTTGATTGCAAAAAGGCGATCGCTGAATCTGAGGGTGACATCCAGCGGGCAATAGATGTACTTCGCAAGAAGGGCATTGCCAAGGCCGAATCCAAGGCGGGACGTGAAGCAAAGGAAGGGATTATTGAAGCCTACATCCATCCTGGTGCGAGCTTCGGTGTTTTGCTTGAGCTCAACTGCGAGACGGATTTCGTGGCTCGCAACCAGGAGTTCAAGAACCTTGCTCATCACATCGCCATGCATATAGCCGCCTCTGACCCTGTAGCTGTATCACGCAAAGACGTTCCTGATGAGATTCTACAGCGGGAGCGTGAGATATACACCGAGCAGGCCAGGGCTTCAGGTAAGCCGGAACACGTTATAGAAAAGATCGTTGCGGGCCGCCTTGACAAATACTACAAGGAGAGCTGCCTTCTCGAACAGCCGTTTGTCAAAGACCCGGATAAGGCGGTTAAGGACGTTATCACGGAGAAGATCGCCAAGATTGGCGAGAACATCGTCGTTCAGAGGTTCCGGCGGTTCAAGATCGGAGAAGAGTGAGAATCAATAGATTAGAGTGACGTAAAGTTGGAGAAGATTAATAAAACGTCTCGAGATTTGAAGGATGAAGGTCTCCTCCTCAAGTTGAGCGGGGAGGTTTTTTCTCACGCCGAGGTTCTTGATGGGATAGTGGGTGAGATAGCGAATCTTGCCGGCCGGGTGAGGCTTGCAGTTCTCCTGGGCGGCGGTAACCACGTCCGCGGTGCGGGGTCGGGACTCAGCGGCGAGGCCCGCGTCTTTGCCGATCGCATGGGGATGATCGGGAGCCTTCTTAACGGTCTGCGGCTTGAGAGCATGCTGCGCGATGCAGAGATTTGTGCCGTTCACATGAGTGCTGTGCCTATAGCATGGGTCAGCCGTTGCGACCCTGTAGGGGCACGGGATGCCTTCAACGCTCGGAAGCTACTTATCTTTAGCGGCGGCACAGGCCTGCCTTACTTTTCCACCGACACCTCGGCTGTGCTGCGGGCGGTTGAGATCGGCGCGCACAGGGTGCTTAAGGGAACAAAGGTGAAGGGGGTTTACTCCGATGATCCGGAAAAGAATCCACAGGCTCGCTTCTTTAAAGAGCTCAGTTACGCAGAGGCACTCGCGCAGAATCTGGCGGTTATGGACCAGACCGCCTTCTCACTTGCGCGCGAGTACGATCTTATTGTTCAGGTTTTTGATGTATTCTGCCCGGAGAACATCGGCCGTATTGTTCGCGGCCACCGGGTGGGAACAATTATCAAAAGAGGAGTTGGCGCATGAAGGAAATCCTTAAAGACAGTGAAGCAAAGATGAAGAAGACCGTCGAGTTACTGGCAGGCGAGTTTGCACGTATCCGCACCTCGCGTGCCAACCCTGCTTTGCTCGAGGGGATAAAAGTCAACTACTACGGGGTCCCTACACCCTTAAAGCAGATCGCCTCTATAGGCGTGCCCGATCCGCGCAGTCTGGTTATCCAGCCGTGGGACAAGAATGCGCTTGGCGCGATCGAGAAGGCGATACAGGCCTCGGACCTGGGTTTGAACCCGAACGTCGAGGCCAATCTTATCCGTATCTCCATACCTGCCCTTACCGAGGAGCGGCGCAAGGATCTGGTGAAACTTGTTTCTCGTCTTACCGAGGAGAACCGGGTTTCGGTGCGTAACATCCGCAGGGAGGCGATCGAGCAGTTCAAGAAAAAAGAGAAGGACAGCGAAATCAGCGAGGATGATATGCACCGCGGTCAGAAACAGGTGCAGGAGCTTACCGATCGCTACGTCGAGGAGCTGGACGAGCTCTTCGCCAAGAAGGAGAAGGAGATCCTCGAACAGTAAGAAGTGAGCGTTTCTATTCCCAAGGGCAGGCTGCCTCGTCACGTGGCGATCATCATGGACGGCAACGGTCGCTGGGCACGGCGAAAGATGCTTCCGAGGGCGGCAGGTCACCATGAGGGGGTTAAGCGGGTTCGCGAGATTGTCCGGGCATGCGGTGAATTTGGTATCTCCTATCTCACACTATACACCTTCTCGGCCGAGAACTGGGATCGGCCCCAGAGCGAAGTTAAAGAGCTAATGAAGATGCTTGAAAGGCTTCTGCGCGGCGAGATCGAAGAGCTTGACAAAAATAACGTTCGGTTCAAGGCGATTGGTCGGACAGAAGCTCTTCCCTCCAAGGTCCAGGAAGGCATACGCAAGATGCACGAGCGGCTTTCAAGGAATACCGGATTGGTGCTTGTTCTGGGGCTTAACTACGGTGGACGTCAGGAGATTGTTGATATGGCTAAAAGGGCGGCTCAGGCGGCAGCGGAGGGGAAGTTGGATGTCGATTCCATTGATGAGGAAACCTTGGGTTCGTTTCAGTATCTCCCCTCATTGCCCGATCCTGATCTCTTGATTCGCACCGGAGCGGAGAAGCGGATCTCAAACTTCCTTCTCTGGCAGTCGGCCTACACCGAGCTTTACTTTACCGACGTGCTCTGGCCCAACTTCAAGCGAGAAGAGCTTGAGGCAGCCCTTGCCGACTACGTCGGTCGGGAGCGCCGCTTTGGTCGAGTCAACGAGTAAGCTCTTCAAGGGGCGGCTGCTGGTATGGTTGCTTCTTATCCCCCTGACCCTTGCGGCTATGGCCGCTCCCTTATGGGTGGCAGCCATCTACGTCCTGGCGTGGATACTTGCAGCCTCCCTTGAGTTCCTTCGCCTGTACATCAAACCCTTCCGGTTCTATCATCTTCTTTTTCTTATTGCCACCATACTAATCTGGGCGTATACACTTTTCCTAACCCCTTTCTCGCTTGCGAGTCATCTTTTTGCAGCATTTGTAATTCAGGTATTACTCTGGCTCCTCTTCTTCCCCTCCAAGCCGGCGCTTATACTGCCTCTACTGATTTTGCCCCTGTATCTCGGCTTTGTGCCTGTCCACTTTGTTTTACTTAAACAGGAGGTCGTCAAGGGGAGCCTTAGTTACGCCTGGCTTGCGTTTCCGTTTGTAATGACTTGGGTTAACGACACAGCTGCGTACCTCTTGGGTTCTTGGCTGGGGCGCACACTTTTATGCCCGAAGATCTCGCCCCGCAAGACGGTAGAGGGTCTGATTTCAGGGATTGTTGTTACCGTAGGAGCCGGGGTTGGATATTCAGCGCTCTTTTTACCGGATCAGCCGTTATGGTGGGGAGCAATTCTTGCGCTTGCAGTGGCCCTGATAGGTGTTCTTGGCGACTTGCTTGAATCTGCAATCAAGCGTGAACGCGGGGTTAAGAATTCTTCTGAGATACTCGGCGGGCACGGCGGGTTCCTCGATCGGATAGACAGCCTCATGTTCGGGGTAGCCATTTATTACTATCTTTGCTTGATTCTGTAGAAGTTGTGAAGCTGCGATTGTCCCTGATTCTGATAGCGTCTCTCGTTACTTGCACAACCAAGGAGCGTACGGTTGAAGGATCGGTCCAGTCTCACTTCAGCTCACAGGATGGAATCGAGTGGGTCATCGCGCGCGAGATCGATGCGGCTGGTAAGCGAATCGACGCAGCGGTCTATACCTTTACATCACGTCCCCTTGCCCAGGCACTTGTGGATGCTCAGAAGCGTGGGGTGAGGGTACGCGTGATCCTTGATCCGTCGAACGCAGGGGGGGAGCTAAGTAAGGCCACTTATCTTCTTAATAACGGGATAGACGTCAGGGTTGAGCGAGGAGTTGGGTTGATGCATCACAAGTTTGCACTCGTGGACGATTCTATCATCATAACCGGCTCATTCAACTGGACGGCCTCGGCAGAGACAGATAATGACGAGAACGTGCTGCTCCTTATAGGATTTCCAGCAACATACAGGGCGTATTCACGTGAGTTCGAGCGTATCTGGCGGGATGCAAAGGTTTGGGAAGAAGGAGAAGGCGAGATCGTCGAGCTTTCTGCAACTGATACACGGGCGCTAAAGAAGAATGCTGGGGAGGAGGTTGCAGTCATCGGTAAGGTTCTGCGTGTCGGCTACTCGGAGCGTTCCAATACCTACTTCCTTAATTTCTCAGAGGGCAAGAATGGCTTGACCTGCGTGATCTTTTCCTCGGCTGTGGAGAAGTTTGAAAGGCTGGGGATTGACATCACTTCCTACGAGGGTGCGCAAGTCGAGGTCATGGGCGAACTTATCGACCATCCCGAATACGGGCTTGAGATAATAATCGAGGAGCCGTCCCAGATACGAGTCTTATCATCCAGGGAAAACCTCTTATAACTCGTCAGACTTACATTGCACTCGTCACGATTTCCGGGGTCCCCGCGGCGACGCGTTAGCGGCGTCGTGGGGTAAAAAAAGGTGGTCAAAAGCGCGACTTCGTCGCAATATCAAAATGCAAAATTAAGGGGGCTGTCGGCCGTGAGCTGTAAGCTGTTTGCCGTGAGCTCCTAGGTGGGCTAACAGCTGATGGCGAATCGTATGGATCCCCGGACGGACACGAAGCAGACGGCTGGGGTGAAAAAGTTGGACAATTTGGGGCTTTTTGGGGGGGGGGGGATCGGGTGTTTTTCGGTTTTCAGAAAAGTTCACCGGAGCCGACCTCAGCGTGCCCCTTGGGATACTGAGTGTTCCATAAGGTATCAGGTCGGCACGCTTACTATCTTATGAGAACAACCTTCTGAGTCATGGATGACGCCTCCCCCTCCACTCGTGCGAAATAAACCCCGGAGGGCAACTTAGGTGCTTCCCAGATTCCCTCGCCTTTTATGGTCTCCTGGAGTATTCTGCGGCCGTCGGCGGAGTAAAGGGTAAGGGAAGCTTCGCCGGGGAGATCGTAGGAAAGCCGGTTGAGCGAAGCTGAAAGGCGGATGGGGGATGCGGTCTGGATAGAAGATTCCATAACCCCTATCCCCATGTCCCAGTCGGTAACCATGGCCCAAGCCTCGAAGATGGTGTCGGTGTTGAGACGCGAGTACACCCAAACGATCCGGTCATCGCAGCAGGCCACCGCAGGAGGCTGAGTGTGGCGGTTCACGGTATCTTCCCCCCAGGGCGGGGTGTACTCAAAAAGGTTGGTCCAACGTATCGGCTCGTTGTCTTGTATATATCCCAGTATCCCTGCTCCGTGATTCCAGCTACGATACTTCGACGGATCAGATGTATCAGGATAGTCAGAGTAAGTTCTGGTGTGCGTGTAGGCAAAGCTGTCGTTAGGGGCAACGGCGGTGGAATACCAGCCTTCTGAACCGCCATGAGAAAGCCACAGGGAATCTCTCCATATCAACGTTCGTATGGGATGGCGCGTCAGACCCCGATCGCTGAACACCCGACCCGAAGGACCGGTACTCCAATCTCTCCAGAACACCACGAATCGGTCATTATCAAGCCAATAGACTTCAGGCCTGGTGCCCATGTAGAGCTCCTCCCCGTCATCCACACGATGTCCCATCGGCTCCCAGCCAAGGATAGGCTCATCCTTAGCATCAAACGCCTGAAACCTGGGATAGAGATGCACAGCTGTGTGACGTTCAATCCAGGTTATCACCAGGTCGCCAGCATCGTTCAGCGCCACACCAGGATAGCGGGAACTGACATCATCAGGGAGATCGCCGTGAACCCTGAAGGGATCACCCTGTGGACTGCCCTCGAGAGAATAACGTCTGGCGCAAATCACCCCTCCCGTATCCCAGGCCCAGGCTATGGCAAACTCGCCCTGGTTGTTAAGACTCGACCCGATCCCTCTTTTGGAGCTCATATATCCCTGATGGTCTGTCTGAGGGGAATCTAGAGGGTTGCCGCTGCTGTCAAAAAGTTGTAAACGTAAAAGCACCTCATTAGTAGGACCCAGCCCAGGATTTTCTGTCCAGAGCAGGACGGTGTTGCCTGCTGAATCCATGTCAAGATGGGAACCGCAGATCCGGTTGGTGTCCACCATCTTGGTTATCTTGTAGGCATCGGTTAAGGGGCTGCCGTCCGGGTCAAAGAAACGCATATACAGGTCAAGCTCGAGCCGGGCCCCAAGAGGCTGCAGGCTGTCTACCCATGCTACGGCAAAGTGCCCGTCAGGAGCCATGGCAGCGCGCAGGCACCCCTGATGATGCCCAGGCTCGGCCTCGGCTATGCGAAAGGGTTCCACAAGTATGTCTGCCCCACACAGGGTTAAGGCAATAAGACCTATATTAAGCATCTCGACCTCCTTTATGTTATTAAAGTCCGATTTCGCCTCTTGTCAAGGGTATACCTTCACTTAACCCGAAGAAAAGTTAGGCTTCCTGGAAGGGAGCCATAAGAAGTTTTACATGGTTTCCCCTCCCCCTTTGTCCCCCTACCCTATGGGATGCAGTAAAATTGGCATCCCAAGGGGCACGCTGTCCACCGAGGAAGGGGAGTTAACTGCAACGCGGTTTATCTAAGCTTGAGCACTATCGGCTCATCGCTCAGCCGGGCCATGCCTTCCACAAGCTCCTTATACTTCGGGTACTCCTGAGGCGGAATCCACGGCTTAAGTACCTGCAGGCTTTCTGAAAACTGCAGAACCCCGCGTCCGGGCTGGACGAACGTCGCGGCATAGGAATCATAGGGGTTGCTGATCGAGACGTCCTGTGGGTAGTATATGAGCTCGGCACCTGGCGGCAGCTGCAGGCTGAGGTTCAGGATATCCGCGCTTCGTGTAACGCGATCTATCGGGTACGCTCGATCCCTTGCACCTACCCAGTAAGCCGAGTGTTCAACCCCTGGCAGGTAGAGGATAAGGTAGTCGCCCGCACGGGTGGCGTAGCCAGGGATGCTGACGTTTAATGTGTAGGTAATGTTTTGGTTCAGAGGTGCTATCCCGCGGAACCGGAAGTCCTTAAGCCTGGCGTTGGGATGGATGTAGCTTGCCAGTTCCTCGGCCTCCTGTCTAAGCTCGGCAGGGGAGAGGGCTTTGAGATATCGCTTCCACCAGGCTGAGTTCTGGCCATTGAATTCGACGTCCACAGTGAGATTAAGTGAACCGTCTGCTCTTAGCTGGGCGACGGTACGGGTGATGGTTGCTTCTTCGTTGGGGGTGTACAGCGGCGTCTTCTTGAGCTTGCCTGAGGAAAGCGAAAGGCCCATCGCGTCCTGCTCTGATAGGATGCCGAAGCCTGCATTGGGGTTTGGGTCCAGATAGATTCGGTCCTCAAACAGGACAAGTGCCGTATTAAGCTGACCTAAGGTGGGGAAGGAGGGGACGAGTTGCCCGCTTGAACGATTGCGTATAAGTACAAGATCTGCTTCCAGACCGGCTTCTCTCATAAGAACGCAAAGCAGCGCCGCCCGATCAAGGTTGTTCGCAAAACCTCGAACGAGCACCGTTTCTGCAGGGGTTGAAACGTAGGAATAGGAATCAAGTGAAGGGCCAGCGGGACGAATAGAGGCGGTAACGAACTCGTACAGGGCGCGGGCCTTTTCTTCCGATGTAGGGAGGCCTTGTGTGAGCGAATCAACGACCTGCGTAAGTCTTTCGCCGGGCTGGATTGCCTTATCTGCATGCGCGCGTAGGGACCTTGCAATACAGTGCCAATCCTTCTTCTCGGCGACGATGAAATGTGGCAGGTAATCTGCTGCCGGCGGGGTCATCTGCTCGAACCGTAGTGGTGGCTGGTTTTGTATGCGCCAGGTGAGTATCTCGCGGCCTTTCCTGGTTTCGCGTTCGGGCTTTTGTCCGCTCGACGCGTAGACTGCAAGAGGTCCGTCTTGGGGTTGCTCAACCCGGATGATCTCCGTCATCGTAGGTTGGCGGTCGGCAAGCACTATCTCTTCACATATGGGGTGGATACTGTCGGCTACGTTCTGGATGGTCGAGAACTGAAAATCGAGGACCGAGCCCACCCTTGACTCGGGTACCGCGATCTGAATCTGGGTAAGATTGCTGTATTCAGCAGGAGCAGGATAGCGGCTTACCCTGTTGATTGCCGCCTCGGTTATGTGGTTTATCTCTCCCTCAGGGCTGTAGCTGCGTGCAAAGTCTACCTTTGCATAGGCCCTATCCGCCAGATAACTCCAGGTATTGTTTGCGGCAGCACCTTTGCCTGACTCTGCGGATACGTAGCGTATCACCCTCATGCGTTTCTCAAAGGTTCCATCCTCATGCAGGATAAAATTATGCTCCACGTAAAGGTTCACGTAGCGCGCATCGGTCTTGGGCAGGGTCAGGTTTGTAAAAAGTTTCCTGAGGAGGGGATCGTCAATGTCTTTTAAGGTTTTCCATTCCTCACCCTGTCTTGGCTGGGGAAGATCAAGTCCTCTTACCTCGGATTTGGCAAATGCAAGGGTGCCCTCTTCAGTGGCAAACCACAGGCTGTCTGTGGTTATGCGTTCGAGCGCCCCTATCTTTTCCTCGCCGTTCAAGAGGTAGATCACGTCGTGGTTCGTGCGCACCGCCTGCCTGCACCCCATAGCTGCAAGGAGCAGGATAGCGAATGGTGCTAGGCGTCTCACCGAACACCTCCTTCCACGAGTACCAGTATGGGTTTTTGGTGGTAGCTGGTGATTGAGTTAAGCAGTCTTCGATAATCTCGATACCTATCAGGCTGGATGAGTCGTTCGGGACGGCTGAAGGAGTCCTCAAAACGGATTACGTTCCCTTTCTCCTGCGTATAATCAGCATGATACGAGACCTCTGGCATAGTAAGCGTTATATCCTTCGGCAGGTAGTCTGCTTTCCAACCCTCGGGCAGCTTGAGGGTTACCAGGTGGTGTATACTCTCGCTCGTGTAATAGGCAAGCGGAAAGTTGCGGCGCTCAAGCGCCACCTCGTCAAAGGTAAGCCTTTCGCCTACCTCAGGCAGATTTATGATAGCCAAAGGCCCGGCGAACTTGACATAATCCTTTACCCTGTAGCTCATCTTGAGGCTGAGCTGCTTGCCTATATCTTCAAGGTTTTCGAACCCGTAGTCTATCAGCTCCGCGTCAGGGGAGGTGGATTTTATCATCTGCTCGAATCGTATGCGGCGGTCCTCCTCCCTTGAGAGGTAGTTCCAGAAGTAGCGCAGACCTGTCTCGTAATCGCCCTCGTAAAAGCTCTGATAGTGGACGGTGAGCGTTCCTTCTTCGTCTATCTCCATATCGAGATGGTACTCCCTTTGCTCCTGACCGGGATCGGGAACCGGTATGATCTCTACTTTTCTCTTCTGCGAATTTACCGTGTAGACCCCATGATCCGCGGCGTTGAACGAGGGGTAACGCGAGTATCCGCCGTTTGATGAGCCGGTGGCATCGAGATAGAAGCTTGTGTCGGCAAGGAATACCTCGGTGATGCAATGGTTGCCGTAGTAGCCTGGCATCTCGGGGTCAAGCATTGATGCATCGTCGTTTGTACCCACGTAGACCGGGTCGGCGTCTATGCCTGCGGCCCGCAAAAGGGTTGCAAAGAGGATGGCCTTGTCAGTGCAGTCGCCGAAGCCTTGCTCGAGGGTAAACTGGGCAGGATGACCTGAAACCCCGGATGATGCGGAGCCTTTGATCGAGATATAGCGAATGTTCTGTTGAAGCCAGTGGTATATGGCGGCTATATTTTCGTGTTCGGTATCGGCACCAGCGGTCAGGCTGTCGGCAAGGGTTTGAATCTTAGGGGTGATCTTCATGCGTTCGTTCTGGAAGGCTGCGTACCAGTCATGTATGCCGTTCCAGTTTTCCTGATTCGTTACCTCTACACGCGGCAGAAAATCCCCTGCCGGAGGTGCGTCAGGTTCAGGTACGTAGGGTTTCACATTCTCAGCTATCCAGGTGTAGAGCTTGCGGCTCTCCTTTACCTCTTCGGTAAAATCTATCATACCACCGGGCGCGTTATAGACCTTCCATTTGATAAACTCGTCTTCAGGTACGTCAACGACAAGTCGGGAATAGATGAATGGCTCATCGCCCTGGAAGAAGTAACCTGCGTCGAAGAACTCCTTGTTCCAGGGGTTGAAGCGGATGTTCTCGTAGGAGTACTCAACGATATCGCCTATCTGCACCTCGGGGAGAGTGAAGGTTACCCATTTACCCTTGCCGAAGAAGACTATTCCTTCGCGCGGAGGGGTTTCGATCTTTACAGTGGACGGATCAAGATCAACAACACGACCGTCCGGCTTTACAACTCGCGCAAAGTGAATCCTTACCTCGTTGTCTCCCTCTTTAAAGTAATGGCGGAATGTCGCCACACCCTTACGTGCCTCCGAGAGAATTAAGTACGCCATATGGTATGAATAGTTGCGCGTTCCGTCATCGTGCAGGGTATTGCGGCCGTCGTCAATCAATAGTATCCCCTTGGTTTCTGGAAAGCGTTTTTTGGCTTTGTTAGCTTTTGCCAGAAGTTCCTGGACATCCTCGTCCGTGCGTACAGTTCCTGTTTCCCGGCCGCCTTGCGTCTCGAACACGATCTCCTTTACCTCGCCTCGAGGCATGGTGTCTTGATCGGTTATTACATTCGAGCCGTCATACTCAAGAATCTGTGTATCAAAGCTTCTCCCGTCGTGGAGTTCCACCCTTGCCGCAAGCCCCAACACTACAATGGTCATCCAACTTGTTATCCAGCGTTTCATAAATCCTCCAGGAATGATAACCTTAATTCTAGCCTAAAGGTCAGGAGAGTCAAGTTGTTGTGAGATTCATGGAGGCTGAAGAGGGGGTGCGATCTTTTCCCCTTCCGTGAAAAGGAAGATTAGAGGGTGAAATCCCTTGACATCGGAAAGTTCCTTCCTACAATCTATATGGGGTAAAGGTAGCGGAGCCCATCTAAAGAACGGGTAAATACGTTGAGCATTAATTAGGCATAGATAACTAAAATGTTAAGGAGGTAAAGCATGAATGTAGGAACGCGATCCCGATGCAAGCATGTATATTTGCATGTGGATAGAAGGTTCCAGGTCAGGGGACATGGAAAAGGTATGGTTCCAATTTGGCAGTGCTCTCTTAAGAGGAAGGATCTCGCGGGTGTATGCAAGGGGCTGGCTGAGGCTGGCATTGAAGAAACCAGTTGCCATCCCGATGAATGTGCTTTGGCTGTCCATCATGAGCCATGGGAGAAGTGCCCTTTCTACACCCCTTTGTTTTAGGGAGTCGCTTGACTAGGGGAGGCACCTTTGGGTGCCTCTTTTTTATTCACGCATATCGAGTCAGCTCATCCCTTGACACGGTGCTTTTTCTGCTTATAATGAGCATATGCTCAAAACTGAGGTGAAGAATGCCCCGACCGCGTAAGTACCGAAGGATAGCCAGCGAATTCGGGATCAGTTTCTTCGGCCCGAAGGGTATTCCCATGCACGAGCTGGAGATGACTGCTCTCAGTCACGAGGAGGTTGAGGCCTTGAGGCTTACCGATCTGGAAGGGCTTTATCAAGAAGAAGCAGCGCAGGAGATGGGGGTTTCGCGGGCTACCTTTGGTCGGATACTTGATGGGGCGCGCAAGAAGTTGACTGATGCATTGATCAACGGCAAGGGGATTCAGGTTAAAGGGGGAGCATATTCCATTGCCGACCGTCCAGTAAGCTGCCGTTACTGGCATGGTCGAGGCAGGCATGGTTGGCGTGGAGGACGAGGATGATTATTGCGATTGCGTCAGGCAAGGGAGGCACCGGCAAAACGCTTGTGGCGACAAATCTTGCCGCGGTTATCCCCGGGGCCACGTATGCCGACTGCGACGCGGAGGAGCCGAACGGTCATCTGTTCCTGAAGCCGCAAATCTCGGATACCAAAGAGGTTTACGTTCAGGTCCCGGAGATCGACAATGAACGCTGCACCGGCTGCGGAGAGTGCGCCAGGCATTGTGCTTTTAACGCCCTTGCGGTCGTCAAGAGCAAGGTGCTCATATTCAGCGAGTTGTGCCACGGGTGCGGGGTGTGTTCAGCGGTCTGTCCTGAAGGGGCAATTAAGGAGAAGCCTTACGTTCTGGGAAAGGTTCGTACCGGCACGTTCCTGAATAATAAAAGATTCGTTGACGGGACCCTTGCCATAGGTCAGCTTCGCAGTGCCGAGGTAATTGAGCAGGTTGTGGATTCCCTCAAGGATTCTGAAATGGTTATCCTTGATGCCCCGCCCGGAACGTCGTGTGCGGTGGTCGCGGCTACCCGTAGGGCGGATGCGTGCCTTCTGGTGACCGAGCCCACGCCCTTTGGACTGCACGACCTCAGGCTTGCCCGCGACATGCTTACTCGCCTGCGCGTGCCTTGCGCCGTTCTCATCAATCGTGCAGATATCGGCGATGAGGAAGTCGAACGCTACTGTAAGGATCAGGGTATCCCTGTCCTTGCTCGCATTCCCTTTGACCGCAAGATTGCCGCTTTCTATGCCGAGGGCAAGTTAATTGTTGACGAGCAGGCGAAGTGGCGGGATATCTTTTCCAATCTGGCTCGCAAACTGAGTGATATTGAGAACTACTCGCTTCCGGATTTCGTTGAGTCTGAGGAGAAGGTTTTGGATCAGGCTTCTGTCTCCTCAAAATCTGCGGCGAGCGTATCAGCGTTTTCCTCCTTTCCGGTTCTTTCAGGCAAGGGCGGCACCGGCAAGACTATGCTTGCCTCGTGTCTGGCCGCGGCCTGGGAGGACAAGGTCTGCGCGGACGCGGACGTTGACGCGGCAAATCTCGGTATTCTGTTGGAAGGCGAGATCACCGAAGAGATGCCCTTTTCCTCGGGTCTCCAGGCTGAAATCGATTCCCAGCTTTGCACCGGTTGCGGCACATGCGTCGACGCCTGTCATTTTTCCGCTATCGAGATGAAGGAAGGTGAAGCTTACGTACAGGAACTTTTCTGCGAGGGCTGTGGGTTGTGTCAGATCGTCTGTCCTGCCGAGCCGAACGCGGTTACATTGCAGAGACCGCGCTCAGGCGGGATAACCATCAAGGAGACCCCTTACGGTGATGTGGTAAGTGCGGAGCTTTTCCCGGGTGCCGAGGCATCAGGCCGTCTGGTGACCGAGGTTCGCAAGACCGCTGAGCGTATCTGCTCTCAGAACGGCGCAGGCAATATCCTCATAGACGGTTCCCCAGGCATCGGATGTCCGGTCAACGCGGCCCTTACCGGTACGCACGGCGTTCTGCTGGTAGCCGAGCCGAGCATCTCCAGCCTGCACGACCTGGGGCGAATACTCAAGCTGCTTGACTTCTTTTCACTGAAGCGCTGGGTGGTTATCAATAAATACGACTTGTCTCTAAAACTTACCGGGGAGATCGAGGGGTTTTGCAGGGATCAGAACGTGCCTGTTCTGGGTCGAATTCCGTTCGACCGGACGATTACCGAAAGTATAACAAGGGCTCAGATTCCGTCGGCAGATTCCTGCTGCAACCAGGCCAGGCTCCTGCAAGACATAACGGAGAGGGTGTTAGCCGAGTTTGAAAAGGAGAGAACATGATAAATCAAGGAACAGGGCAAGGTAGAAGTCAAGGGCAAGGAGGAGGGCAAGGAGGAGGGCTTGGTCAGGGGCGAGGAGGGCGAGGAATGGGTCGAGGCGGCGGTCAGGGTATTGGCCCTGGTGGCGAATGCGTATGCCCGCAGTGCGGTGCAAAGGTTCCTCACCAGCGGGGTGTTCCGTGTTTTGAACACACCTGCCCCAAGTGCAAATCAAAGATGATAAGAGGATAATGAAAACTTCAAAAAAACAAAGAAAGGAGACAACATGCCAGGCGGAGATAGAACAGGACCCGCAGGTCAAGGACCCATGACTGGCAGAGCCGCCGGTTTTTGCGCCGGGTATCCGGTTCCCGGTTACGCAAACCCGTGGGGCGGCCGCGGCCGAGGATTTGGTCGCGGCTTCGGTAGAGGTTATGGTAGAGGCATGGGCTGGGGCCGCGGCTGGGTGCCCGGCGGGGCCTACCCCGGCTATGCGCCCGGATACTACCCTCAGCAAGCCCCGGCTTATCAACCACCTTCCCGCGAAGACGAGCTGAAGATGCTTCACGATCAACTCAAGTATGCTGAAGAGGATCTAAAAGCTATGCGTGAACGCATCGTAGAGTTTGAGAAGGAAAAACCGGTCAAATAAACATAAAGGGGGAGGTTGATACCTCCCCCTTAGAGCCTATAATCTAACCATGACGGATGAGCAAACCGGTGCCGATGTCTGGAAGAGGCTTTTCGGCAAATACTCAGATACCTTTCTCGACCATGCCTACGAGCCCCGTAACGTAGGTTCTCTTGAGGATGCCGATGTGGAGATCAGCTTTACCGGGCCGTGCGGGGACAGCATGCAGATATGGCTTCGCGAGCGTGCCGGGCGCATCGAGGCAATAAGGTTCTTGGCCGACGGATGTGAAGCTACCGTGGCATGCGGCAGTGCGGTGACTAGCCTGGTCAAGGGACGAACCGTTAAGGAGGCCGCCGGGGTCGGGGCCCGGGCGATAAAAGAGTTTTTGGGAGGCTTACCTGTGGAACACAATCACTGCGCTATACTGGCGGCAGGGATACTTCACCGTGCGCTGGCCGAACTCATCCGTAAGCAAAGGAAGGAGTAATCTATGAAGATAGCAGTTTCTGCCAGTGGTAAGACACTCCAGGATCAGGTTGATGTGCGGTTCGGTCGCGCACCTTACTTTCTTATCGTTGACGGTGATCAAGTTGAGGT
>JABUBL010000255.1_pt1 | contig 14675 bp, 11 predicted proteins | sample 7240371 | NCBI WGS metagenome assembly JABUBL01 (sample SAMN07256343, study PRJNA390944) | subsurface metagenome | isolation source: Methane hydrate marine sediment | place: Pacific Ocean: Eastern North Pacific, ODP site 1244 | collected 2002
CAAGCAGGGGTTGACAGTATTATGACTGCTCATGTCTGCTTTCCTTCCATAGAACCAAAAGAAGATACTCCCGCAACTTTATCATACAATGTTTTAACAAATTTACTAAGAAAGGAATTGGGATATACAGGTATAATTATTACTGATTGTATGGAGATGAAAGCTATTGTTGACAGTTTTGGTACTTCAGAAGGGGCAATTATGTCCATTAAAGCAGGGAGTGATATAGTTTTAGTGTCCCATAGTATTAATAAACAAAAACAGGCTATAGAAATGGTTGTTGAAGCAGTAAGAAAAGGAGAAATATCTGAAGAAAGAATCAATCAATCTGTATTAAGGATACTTCAATTAAAGAAGAAGAGAATCTGCTTAAAGAGTATCGTCGGTTCTAATTACCAAAAAATAGATAAAAAAATGGATGAAGAACTTGCTTATCAGATAGCAAAAAAAGGGGTAACTTTGGTTAAAGACGAGAGCAATTTAATTCCCATTGATATGTTTAATAGCAAAAAAATATTGGTTTTAGATTTTTTTCTAAAACGCTCATCGTTAGTAGAAGATGATATAGAGAATAAAAATTTATTAGTTGATTTTTTAAGGGAAGAAGGAGCAGAGGTTGAACACTATACTTTTTTTGAAGGCGAGTGTACAATGCCTTCATTAGAGGGAATTGATAGGATTATTGTTTGCAGTTTTAACGCTATTCATAATCCTTATCAAGTTAAAATAATTAGAAAAATACAAATCCTAAATATACCGTTTATTGTTTTGGCCCTTTGTAATCCCTATGATCTTCAAGTTTTCCCGGAAGTATCTACTTTTTTAACTACTTATGATTATAGTCCCTTTAATTTACAAGTAGCTAGCGAGATAATAGTTGGTAAATATAAAGCTCAGGGGATTTTACCTGTGACGTTGAAATTTTAAAGATATGTGAGGTGTTATATAGTAATAAATTTTACAGGAAAATTAGTAATAAAAATTTTTTTACTTAAAGTTATATAGTTATTCTAATGAAAAAAATAATATTACAGTGCTAAAAAGTACAGAAAGATAGGATGGTGAATTATTTATGCTCGATGGTTTAATTTCATTAATAAAGCCACTAGTGGTTCCCTCGCTTGATGATGGCTTTCGTCCTGCTGTTTTATGGAATCATGTTTTTCTGGATGCGGTTCGTTCTTCAGGAGAAGGGCTGCCCCTTGCTGTTGGTTTAGAGCGAAACGATGGGGGTGTCTCAATTTTTAGGACACACATTTTCCCTCCGGAACATAAATTAGCTTTGACAAACTTATTATATATTGAACGCTTAGTAAAAACATTATTGTGGCTTCGAGGCGGGCACAAGCTAACTATAACCGGACCCGATAAAATTAGGGAATTTGTTAAAGAAGTATATTCTTCTAAAGGAGAGCGCACTTTTGATGTAAACTTTATGTCTAATATATACGAAAAACCTTTCACTGTAGAAATTAGTAATACTAAAAAAATTTATCCTACCAAAGAAAAGTCAATTCCCTTGGGTGGTCATCTTAAAGGATGTCGTATCGGTTTTGACCTCGGAGCAAGTGATAGAAAAGTAAGTGCGGTAATAGATGGTAAAGCAGTCTTTAGTGAGGAAGTAGTATGGAACCCTAGCGTACAAACTAATCCAAACTATCATTATCACGAAATTATGCCTATGTTGCACCATGCTGCAGCTCATATGCCCCGTGTTGATGCTATAGGGGGAAGCTCTGCAGGGATCTATATAAATAATCGTGTAATGAGTGCTTCAATATTTCGTGGAGTTTCTCCTGATCTTTTTGAAAAAAGAGTAAAACATATTTTTTTAGATATACAAAAAGAATGGGGTGTCCCTTTGGAGATAATAAATGATGGAGAGATTACTGCCCTGGCCGGTTCTATGTCCTTGGAAACAAATTCAGTATTAGGTATCGCTATGGGTTCTAGTGAAGCAGGAGGATACATCAATAAAGATGGAAATATTACTGGATGGTTAAATGAATTAGCCTTTGCGCCTATTGATTTCCATACTGAAGCACCTGTTGACGAGTGGTCTGGTGATCGAGGGTGTGGAGTTCAATATTTCTCACAAGTAGCGGTTATACGACTTGCTAAAAAAGCAGGGATTATTTTTGATGAAAAACAAACTCCTGCCGAAAAATTAAAATTTGTTCAGATGCTAATGAGTAAAGGAGATGACCGAGCAAAAAAAGTCTTCGAAACGATTGGTTGCTATTTGGGTTACGGCATTGCTTATTATGCAGATTTTTATGACATAGAACATATATTAATATTAGGTCGGGTTACCTCTGGAGAGGGCGGTCAAATAATTCTACAAAAAGCAGAGCAGGTACTAAAAGAAGAATTTCTAGAATTATTTAAAAATATTTCTTTGCACCTTCCTGATGAATCTATTAGGAGAGTAGGCCAATCCATTGCTGCTGCAAGTTTGCCTACTTTACCATAGATTATATTAACAAGAAGCGGAGAGTAAAATGAATAATAAAAACAAAAGAATTATTATAATAAATGGCACAATTATTACTCCATTTCAGTTGGTCAGCGGTAAGGCTATCATTGTAGAAGAAGGAAAAGTTAGAGAAATGGTTAACAAAGAAGAGCTAAGTACTGCTACATTGACAGGAGCAGAGGTCATTGAAGGTAAAGATAAATTTATAGTTCCCGGCTATATTGATATACATGTTCATGGTGGCGGTGGTTCAGATGTAATGGATGGAGACTATGAAGCCATAAACCAGATTGCCATTGCTCATTCTCGTTTTGGTACCACGTCGTTTCTTCCCACTATAATGACTATGAGTAAAGATAAAATCATTAGAAGTCTTCGGAGCATTTGTGAGGCAGTAAAAAAAGAAACTGTGGGTGCTGAAATTTTAGGGATACATATGGAAGGACCTTATATTAACCCTGAAAAGAAAGGGGCTCAAAAAGAAGAGGATATTAAAAAAATTTCCATTGAAGAGTTCTTGGAATTTAATCAAGCTTCGGGTAATTTAATTCGTTTGATAACTATTGCTCCAGAAATGCCGGGAGCAATTGATCTTATTAAATATTTATATAAACAGGGAATTATTGCTTCGGTAGGGCATTCCAATGCAACTTATGTCCAGACCCAAGCTGGTATTAAGGCTGGACTATCTCATGTCACACATACTTTTAATGCTATGAGAGAACTGCACCATCGGGAGCCGGGTGTGGTAGGAGCGGCTTTGACTTCTCCAGAATTAACAGTAGAAGTTATTGCTGATGGTATACATATCCACCCAATTGTATTGAAAATATTAACTAAAATTAAAGAAGGCGAAGAAATAGTCTTAATTACTGATGCTATGAGGGCAGCAGGTCTTAAAGATGGAACTTATGATTTGGGAGGGCAAGAAGTTATTGTGGCTAAAGGACAAGCGAGATTAAAAGACGGAACTTTAGCAGGTAGTGTGTTAACTATGGATAAAGCAGTTAAAAATATGGTAAACAAAGTAGGTATTCAATTGCCAAAAGCGATTCAAATGGCAAGTTTTAACCCTGCGAGGTCTATAAGAATAGACGATAAAAAAGGCAGTTTGGAGCCTGGCAAAGATGCCGATATAGTTATTTTAAATAAAAACTTGGAAACCGAACTAACTATAGTAGCCGGTAAGATAGTTTACAGGAGAAAATAGATATGAAAGTTGTTATAGTAAAAAATTACCATGAGTTAAGTTTCAAGGCTGCTCAGTTAATTGCTGAGCAAATCATAAACAAAAAAAATTCTGTTTTAGGTTTGGCTACAGGCAGCACACCAAATGGTATGTATAAAGAGTTAATTCGTTTAAATCAAGAAGGAAAGGTGGATTTTTCAGAAGTAATTACTTTTAATTTGGATGAATATTATGGCTTATCTCCGGAACATTCACAGAGTTATTACTTTTTTATGTGGGATAGTTTTTTTAAACACATTAATATTAAAAAAGAAAATGTGCATTTATTAAATGGAATTTCAGAAAATATAAATAAGGAATGTGCGCAATACGAAGCTTTAATTGAAAAAAGCGGTGGAATTGATTTGCAAGTTTTAGGGATTGGCAATAATGGTCATATAGGTTTTAATGAACCGGATATCAGTTTAAATACCCGAACTCATTTAGTGAACTTGACCGCTAAAACGATTCGGGCGAATTCGCGTTTTTTTAATACCGCTCAGGAAGTGCCCAAACAAGCCATCACTATGGGGATAGGGACTATTATGCGGGCAAGAAAAATTATTTTGCTGGCTAACGGTAAAAGAAAAGCCCGGGTTATTGAAAAAACAATAAATGGTCCTATTACCACTAAGGTACCGGCAACTGTTCTTCAACTTCATAATGACGTAACCATAATCATCGACCAAGAAGCAGCTTCTCAGTTTGTAAATCAACAGTGATATAACTTATTTTAATTAATAAATTTAAGTTAATTTAGAAAGCATAATTTAGATAATATTTTTAAAAGAACTGATTCTCTAAATTATGCTTTTTGTTATTTTAAAAGTCTAATCTTTAAAAGTATTTATAACCTTGTAACTAAAAGATTTCCTAAAGAGAATAAAATATTATATAATAAAACAAATTTAATTTTAATTAAAAATATAACGAATGTTTATGATCAATGATAAATACCTCAGAATTTTTAAAAAAGGAGTGAAGTGCTTTGGTTAAAAAACAAATGGTGACTGATTTGAATTTAAATACCAGGATTAATGACATATTTTTCTTAAAAAATGTAGAGTTTAGAGTGAGGAGAGATAAAAAGACTGTAGATATGTTTTTTAAAATTGTCGATAAGACCGGGGAAATTGAAGCCATAAATTGGGATGTTTCTACTGATAAAGTAGAGGAATTAAGTAAGATTGAATTTGCTCGAGTTCAAGGGTATATAACCAAAAAGAAAAGTGATGGAACCCTTCAGGCAACAGTCTCTTCTCTTATAAAAACTACCCCCTTAGATTTAGATTATTCAGATTATTTACCCCAATCGAAAGAAAATTTAGATGAACTGATGCGTAAGATTTTTTCAAAGATTGATTCTATCGAAAATTATCACTTGAAGAATCTTCTCAAGGGTTTTTTTGATGACCCAGAATTTGCGGAGAAGTTTAAAAGAGCTCCAGCAGCAATGAAAGTACATCAACCTTATATTGGTGGTTTAGCTGAGCATACTATAAATGTAGTGGCTATTTGTGAGAATATATGTAATATATATAAAGAAATAAATCGGGATTTTCTAATTACTATGGCTATTCTTCACGATATAGGTAAAATAAGGGAATATGCCTATGATAAGGTTATTGGACATACTGATGAAGGTAAACTTCTGGGCCATATTGCTATAAGCTTAGAGATGATTGACCAGAAGGTAAGGAGTATGGATAATTTTCCAAAAGATTTAGAATTAATGATAAAACATACTCTATTAAGTCATCATGGTCATTTTGAATTTGGTTCCCCCAGGCTCCCCAGTATTTTGGCAGCTATTGCCTTATATTATGCTGATGAGTTGGAGGCTAAGGTAAGTGGTTTTATAAATATAAAAGTAGAAAATAAAGATTTTAAGGAAAAATGGAGTAAATGGATCTGGTGGTTAGAAAGGTCAATTTATTTAGATGAAGAAGCGATATTAAAAAATAAAATAAATGAGACAGAGGAAGAGTAACCAGGAAATTATCCAACTAAATTGAAGGAGAAAATAATAGTGAGAGAGATTTTAGAAAAGATTTTAGAAAATAATAAGTATAAAGCAAATTATATCGAGATAAGGGCGGAAAAGAAAGAAGCCACTACCATTCATTTTCAGGGGAAGAAGTTAGAAAAGATAAATTGTTCTCAACAGACAGGAGGAAATGTTCGTGTCCTGGTAAAAGGGGGATGGGGTTTTGTTTCTTTTAATCAGCTTGGTGATTTAGAAGAGAAAGTTAGAGAGGCAATAGAGGTAGCGAGTTTAATTGGCAAAGAAGAGAGCAAGTTAGCTGTTATTTCGCCGGTTGTGGAAATAATTAAGCGGGAATTAGATAAGGATTTCCGTCAGATAAGTTTAAGAGAAAAGAAAGATTTAATGGAAAATTATAATAATATAATTATGAAATCTAATCCTCTGATCCAATCCTCTAATGTAATCTATACCGACAGATTTTCTACTATTTATTTTGCCAATTCGGAAGGTAGTTATATCGAACAAGAAAAGCCGTTTTTAAATGCGCGCTTTACAGCCATAGCCCGAGAGGGGGACAATGTTCAGCTGGCCAGTGAAAGTATTGGAACTACCAAGGGTTTTGAAATAATGGAAAGAATTTCTACCAAAGCACAAAAAGCAGCTTTTCGGGCAGTCAATCTTCTTAAGGCACAGCCGGTGGAAGGTGGGGAATATACGGTTATTTTAGATCAGACATTAGGCGGGGTTTTTATCCATGAGGCTTTTGGACATCTTAGTGAAGCTGATTTTTTATATGAAGACAAGAGGATGAGTGGTTTAATGAAATTAGGGAAGAAATTTGGCTCACCTAATCTTAATGTAGTTGATGATGGTTCTATTCCGGATTTATTAGGTTCTGCCAAATATGATGATGAAGGAGTTAGAACAAAGAAAAATTATCTGATAAAAGAGGGAATCCTAACAGGCAGACTACATTCGCGGGAAACTGCTGCTAAGATGGGGGAAGAGCCAACTGGAAATGCCCGTACCCTCAATTATCGGTTTAAACCAATTGTTCGAATGACCAATACTTATATCGAAAATGGAGATGTTCCTTTTAAAGATTTATTATCCGGAATAAAGAAAGGAATTTATGCCAAGGACTGCTATGGAGGGATGACTACCTTTGAGATGTTTACTTTTAGTGCCGGGGAAGGTTTTATGATAAGAGATGGGGAGATTGCTGAACCGGTTAAAGATGTAGTTTTAAGTGGGAATTTATTCACCACCCTTCTTAATATTGAGGGGGTAGGAAATGATTTGAAGATGATTGAATCTGGCGGGGGATGCGGAAAATCGGGTCAAAGCCCTCTACCAGTCTCTTTTGGTAGCCCTCACCTTAGAGTAAAAAAAGTAGTGGTAGGAGGTAGATGAGATGGAAAAATTACTTCAGCAGGCCTGTAAAAAAGTAGATTCAGCCGAGCTTTTTAAAGTAAAGAGCAAGACTATCCCGATAAATTTTGAAGTAAATAGATTAAAATCTATCGATATTTCTGAAAGTGAAGGGAAGGCATTACGAGTAATAAACAAAGGGAGAATAGGATTCTCTTCGTCTACGGGAAATGAAAATTTTGATTTAATGATTGAAAAGGCAGTAGCTACCTCAGAATTTGGTTCAACGGCTTCTTTTGATTTTCCAGAGGAAGCAAAAAGAAGCGGGAAAGAAAAGATAAATATATACGATAAAAAAGTAGTAGATAAAAGTATTGAAGAGATGGTTAAAGTTGGTGAAAGCATTGTAAAAAGATTAAAAGATTTTAGCCGAAAATTGCGTTGTGATGTCACCATTTTAAAAGATTATAGTGAGGTAGAATATCTTAATTCCCAGGGAGGTAATTTTTCTTATCATAAGACTACGATTGCTTATTCGATGATGGTTCAAAAAATCAAAAATCAAGATATGTTGAGGATTTATTCCTCTCTTGAATCGGGAAAAGATAATCTTGATGATAAGGAATTAACCTCTGAAATAATAGAAAATTTAAAATGGGGAGAGAAGATTGTCTCCATAGGAAGTGGGAAGATGCCGGCTATTTTTACCCCCAAGGCAGCTTTGGTCTTAATTCTTCCAATAATTAGTGGCTTAAACGGAAAGATGGTCTTGAAGAAGATTTCACCGTTGGCTGCCCAGAAAAATAAGAAATTGTGGAGTAATCTATTAACTCTTTATAGCGATGGTACAATAGATTTTGCTTTAGGTAGTGCTCCTTTTGATGATGAAGGAGTAGAAATGAAACGAGTTCCTTTGGTAGAAAAAGGAGAGATTAAGAATTTTTATTATGATTTACAGACTGCGGGAATGAGCCAGGTAGAGAGTACCGGAAATGGTTTAAGGACCGGTTTACAAAGTGAACCTGTTCCCGGTATAAGTAATCTGGTAATGAGGGAAGGAGAAGTTTCTTTTAGAGAGATGATTAAAGATATTTCGGAAGGAATAGTTATAGACCAGGTTCTTGGACTGGGCCAGGGCAATATAATAAGTGGAGCCTTCTCTAATAATGTACAATTAGGCTATAAAATAGAAAAGGGCAAAATAGTAGGGAGGGTTAAGGATGTTATGATTGCTGGCAATGCCATAGAAGAACTAAAAAATATAGCTGCTTTAGGAAATAAAGCGAAATGGATGGAAGGAAAATATAAATTTCCTCATATCTATCTAAAATCTCTATCTGTCTCTGCTAAAAAATAATTAAAGATTTGTTCAGTCTGAGAATGTTGCATTTTAAAAATATAGGAGTAGTATCTATATTTAATGAAGCTTTGGTAGTGACTAATGAATCGAAAGTTTATTGAATTTTTTAAGAATTTTTATTGACAATAAATATAAGGTAGTGTATTATTTATTTAAAGAGACTTAATAAAGTCAATGGAAAAAGTAAGTCCAATTGTAGGAAGGTAGTAATATGAAAAGAACTGGCGATTTGAAATTAATCCAGGAATTGAATCGTTTTATAATCCTTGATACAATACGACATTATGGGCCTATTTCCCGCAGTGAAATTGCTAAAAGGAATAACATAAGTCCCACTACAGTAACATCAGCTATAAGAAGATTGCTTCGAGATGGACTGGTCTATGAAGACGGGGTAGGGGCATCAAATGGTGGCAGAAAACCGATCCTTGTCCGATTTTCTCCCGATAGCCGATTTCTTATCGGTGTTTCAATTAGTAATTCTGCTATTAAGATTGCTGAAATGAATTTGGCAGCAGAAGTTTGCAGAAAAAAAGTTTTTCCTGTTCGTGCTCTTACGGGTCAGTCTATGATCGCTTATGTCTTAAAGTCGATAGATCAGTTCCTAAGTGAATATTCCAGTTTAACAAAATGTATTGGGATTTCCATTATCTCTCCAGGGATTGTTGATGCAGTACAAGGTGTGATTCGCTATAATTCGAAACTAAGGTTGAAGGATATTCCTTTTAAAGAGATAGTAGAAAGACGTTTTAAGCTAAAAACTTGGTTAGAAAATGATGCCAATGCAATTGTACTGGCTGAAAAGCGATTTGGGAAGTATAAAAAATTTAAAAACTTAATTTATATTACAATTGGTGATGGAGTTGGAGCTGGAATTGTAATAAATGGGTCTATCTTTCGCGGGCGTAATGGTGGGGCAGGAGAATTTGGCCATACAAGTATAGGTAGAAACGGTATATATTGTGATTGCGGAAATAGAGGTTGTCTTGAACATTATATTAACTGGCCTGCCATTTACTCTAAAATATTGTCTTTTATAGACCAAGGAAGAAATACAATGATATTAGAATTAGCAAAAGGAGATAAAAATTTGGTTACTCCTGCTATTTTTCGTTACGCATTGAAAAAAAATGATCAATTAGCAAAAGAAATTACAAAAGATATTGCAATATATCTTGCCACGGGGATTGTTAATCTAATTAATCTATTTAATCCGGATATAATTATTTTAGGGGGGAAGGTTGCTTATGATAATGGTTTTTTACTTTCCCAGGTAAATAAATTAGTACATCAGCAAGCTTTATCCATTTTGGTTGATAAGCTAAAAATTTCTCCGACTTCTTTGGGAAATGATTTTAGATCAATAGCTGCAGCAGCTATTCCCTTACAGGAAATGTTTCATTTTTCTCTCAAAAGTAAGCTTAAAGGTAATGAGTGTGTTTTTAAGGTTCTAAAGGCAGTCAAATAAACCTTGGAAATTACACATCAAACATTTAAAAAAGATGGGGAATTAGGTCGAAGCGAAGATTAATGTGTGATCTAACCAGGCATCAATGGAAGAATGTTTAAAAAGAACAAGCATAATCTTTTAAAAAATGCTTGATAAATTTTCCATGGAAGGAGGTGAGGTCTATAAAATTTATAGTAAATTTGAACTTTTTGGGTTACGATCAATAACTAATATAAAAATTATTTTACTGATAATAATTAATTATAAAAATTAAGGAATAAGGAGGAGGTGTTTATGAATTATTTAAAAAAACATTAAAGAACTGAGTAAAAAAATTTTTTAAATTTGATAAGGAGGTATTTAAAGTGAAAAAATATTCTAAAATTTATATTGTGTTTTTAATAACATTAATAATGTTATTATTTTTAGGAAGTATAGGAAACACTGCCAAACAGGCTGTTACGATTGAGTACTGGATGTGGGATCCTGATCTGCGAACAAAGACTGAAAATCTCATCGAGACTTTTGAGAAAACTCACCCCGGCATTAAAATCAATTTGACTACTATGGAGCCAAAAGACTACTGGGTGAAGATGAGAATTATGGCAGCTACAGAAAAATTACCTGATGTTTTCAATATGAGTTCTGGCTATATTGAAGAGTGGTCAGGAGATGGATTCCTGCTTGATGTTACAGATTACGTGGATAGTCAGCTCACGAGTGAAGAATATTTCTTAAATCTCTTCGAAGCTGGTAGTGAATTGGCTAATACTGATAAAGTGTATGCTGTGCCTTTTGCCTTGGTGACAACGGTTCTCTACTATAACAAAGATATGTTCGATGAAGCTGGATTAGATTATCCAACCTCAATTTGGGACTGGAATGATTTCCTGAATGCAGCGAAAGAACTTACAAAAGATACGGACAATGATGGAAAGATTGATCAATGGGGACACTGGTTCTATGGAAGATATGCCCACGTGGAATCGTGGATATTTAGAAATGGTGGAAGATTAATAGATCGTGCTAACATGAAGTTTGCACCTGATGCCAATGCAGTTAAAGCAATGCAGTTCCTTAATAAAATGATTTCAACGTATCACGTTGCACCTATGCCTAAAGATATGGCGGGTGTGAGGCAACAGGATGTTTTTCCACGAGGTCTTGCAGCTATGTGGATTGATGGGTCATGGAATATAGACAATAATAGGACAATTGCTCCGAGTGATATGCATTGGGGTATATCGGAAATTCCACTAGGCCCAAATGGAGATCCTAATTCTGCGTACGGATGGCCGGATTTCATCGCAATATCCTCAAAAACAAAGTATCCAAATGAAGCGTGGGAATTTGTTAAGTTTGCTTCGGGTGCTGGGTTGAACATTGACATGTATATGGCTGGAAAGATACCTTCTTACAAACCCCTTGCACTCTCGGATGAATTTGTAGATAAAACGAAACAACCCGCAGAAATGGGACTGCTTCTTGAAATTGCAGGTAAGACTATGAATACATCATTTACAAAAGGCTGGGCAGAATGGAGAGGCTATGGAGCTGCCGAAGCCATGGGATTAAACGGCCTGCTTGATGCTGTTTACAATGGTGAAATGACTTTAGATGAAGCTTTAGAAAAAGCAAGAACGAACGCAGACAAAGTTTTAGACAGACTCTATAAATAATTTTTCAATAAAGGGCACTGTCTTGTTTGCAGTGCCCTTTCTCATCGCCAGGTAGCTTTTATTAACCCGAAGGGAGAATACCACGGGCATGCCCGTGGTATTCTACGGAAACGAGAAAGCCTTAAATTAATGAGGAAAATTCTTCCAATGCAAAAAAAACAAAAAAACCGAAGCACTTGGTTTCGCCCTTATCACGCTTGGTTATTCTTAATTCCTACAGTGCTGGGGCTGTTCGTTTTTAGATTAGGTCCCATGGTTGCAGCATTTATTTTGAGCTTCACTGAATGGACTATTTTGGTCAAGCCAAAATGGGTTGGACTGAATAACTACAGAGAACTTTTTAGTGATCCGATTTTTAGAGGGGTGATGATCAACACATTTGAATTTTCTCTAATTTATGTGATAGGAGTAATGATTTTCGGCTTATTATTGGCTGTAATTGTGAACTCGAAAGTAAAAGGAGTAACTTTTTTCAGGACTGCCTATTTTGCTCCTGTGGTAACTTCAGCAGTTGCTGTTGGAATTGTCTGGAACTGGATTCTTAGCCCTCATTACGGGCTTGTTAATCTTATTCTGGAGAATGTGTTTAAGTTATCCCCACCCGCATGGCTTGGAGAGAAGAGTATAGTATTAATCGTGGTTGCAGCTGTGCAAGTATGGAAAATGTCGGGATATTTTATGATACTGTTTCTTGCGGGTCTTCAAGATATACCGCGTACATACTATGAAGCTGCCAGCATTGACGGTGCCAGTAATTGGCACTCTTTTTGGAAGATAACGTTGCCCCTTCTTTCGCCAACAACTTTTTTTGTCTTTACCATTGCGATTATTACCTCCTTCAAAAATTTTGAGATTATATATACTATGACTCAAGGAGGTCCATCGTACGCTACAACCACTCTTGTTTACTCGGTTTATGTGAATGCTTTTGTATTTTATCGAATGGGATACGCATCAGGCGTAGCATATATTCTTCTTATCGTAATCGGCATAATCACGCTGCTTAACTTCCTTTTCAAAAAATATTGGGTTAATTATCATCAATATTAAGGAGATAGTGCTGTGAAGATATTCAAGAAAATCCTTATATACACACTACTTGGAATTATCGCAATAATTATGATTTTTCCGTTTGCCTGGATGGTAATTAATACTTTCAATTCCGAAGAAAGTATCTTTGAAATACCTCCCAAAATAATTCCAGATAAATTATTCAAAAGAGACATGTTTGACAACTACATTACTGTCTTAAGAGACTATAATTTTTCGAGATACACATTGAACAGCTTTATCGTGGCTTCTTTGGCTTCACTCGGTCAAGTCTTTACCTGCTCAATGGCGGGGTTTGCGTTTGCAAGAATGCGTTTTAGGGGAAAGAACGTTATTTTTGCTCTTCTCCTTTCAACGATGATGATACCCTTACAGGTTACCATAATACCAGAATTTCTACTCATGATGAGACTGGGATGGCTTGATACATTTGCCCCACTTATAATTCCATCATTTCTTGTGGGATCATTTGGTACCTTCATGTACAAGGAGTTTTTTGAAAATATTCCAAGAGATTTGGAGGATAGCGCGACTATTGATGGTGCGGGGCCATGGAGCATGTTTTTGAGAGTATTTTTCCCGCTAAGTACTGTTCAAACAACAACTCTGTTTATTATAGCCTTTATGAATAACTGGAATGATTTATTGAGACCCATTATCTACATAAGTAGCACAAAACTTATGACCGTTACAATGGCGCTAACACAATTTCAGTCGCAGTACGGTGCGCGTTGGAACTATCTTCTTACGGGAGCTGTTTTGTCAATCCTGCCACTTTTGATCGTTTACATTGCGCTTCAAAGATTTGTTACGGAAGGAATCACCTATACGGGGTTGAAGGGGTAATATATGATGGTTAAATGGTCAAATAAGTTTAAATAGTATCCAAGGGTCCTTTTGGTGGAAAGTGAAGTTTGATGGTGTTGAGGTAGCAATTGCCGAAGAAGGAGAAATTAAATTAAGCTCCACCAAAAAAGATATTCAAAAGATTGTGAAAATATCTCGTTCTATTGGTGTTGAAATAAGCAGTTTGGCCACTGGATGTGGGAGTTTACTTTGATGTTTGATGTAGGTAATGAGTATTGATTGGGCTTCCAGAACAAAGGATAATAATTTATTATTATTTAAAAGGGAAATATATATATGACGAAAAACATAGTAACTGTTGCTATCCTCGGTGCAGGTAATCGAGGAAGAGAGGCTTATGGTCAGTATATTTTAGAACATCCTGGAGATATTAAAGTTGTGGCCGTAGCGGAATTTGACGAGGAGAAGAGAAAAATTTTTAATAAAGAGCATAATATAGCTGAAAAATATCAGTTTAATTCCTGGGAGCAATTGTTAGATCAGCGAAAACTGGCTGATGGAATTATTATTTCTATCCCAGATAATATGCATGCTGAATCAGCAATCAGGGCTATGGAAAAAGGATATAAGATTTTGCTGGAAAAACCTATTGCTCATAATTTGGAGGATACACTTAAAGTTGTTCGAAAGGCAAATGAGACCAGTAGTAAGATCCTGGTAGCTTATGTTCTTCGCTATACCAATTTTTATGAAGAATTAAAAAGACTATTAAAGGAAAGGATTATTGGAGATATTAGATTTGTTGATCATATTGAAAATATTGGTTTCTATCATTTTGCTCATGGCTTTGTCCGGGGTAACTGGCGAAATACAGATATAGCTGCTCCTATTATATTGGCTAAAAGCTGTCATGACATGGATCTTATCTGCTGGCTTTTAGAAAAAAAATGTATTGATCTCTCATCCCATGCCTCTTTAGAGTACTTTACCTCTGAAAACCAGCCCAGAGGAGCCAGTAACCGTTGTTTAGCTTGTACAGTTGAGGCTGATTGTCCCTATTCTGCCCGGAAAATATATTTAACTAAAGATACAAGCTGGCCGGTCTCTGTAATTACTACCGATCTGTCATATGAAGGTAGATATAAGGCTCTGGAAGAAGGCCCTTATGGCCGATGTGTATATAGTTGTGATAACAATGTTCCTGAAGTACAAACAGTAAGGATGAGGTTCGAAGATAATATTGAAGTGAATTTTGCTTTAACTGCTT
>JABUBL010000256.1_pt1 | contig 14658 bp, 16 predicted proteins | sample 7240371 | NCBI WGS metagenome assembly JABUBL01 (sample SAMN07256343, study PRJNA390944) | subsurface metagenome | isolation source: Methane hydrate marine sediment | place: Pacific Ocean: Eastern North Pacific, ODP site 1244 | collected 2002
GGTTAAAAAGATTGGACATAGAATTGCCTTTTAAACACGAAGATGAGAAAAACTATTTGAATAAGATTCATCCCCTAGTTCGTTTTATCCTCCCGTTCATTTTTGTCCTCCCTTTCCTAATTATAAACGATGTTTATTTAGTCGTTACAATAATATTGGTCGTTTTAATTTTTAATTTAGTGTTTCGCTTACATCTTACAAAGACACTTTCAAAACTTAAAGCGTTACTTCCTTTTATCCTACTTATTACGATTTTTGTACCTTTATACGTTGGAAACACAGTAATTTATCAATTAAATATTGGAATTTCGCTTAATATTTATAAAGAAGGTTTAATTTTTGCTACAACTTTGTTTTTTCGAATTATAGGGTCTATGTTTGTATTTCTGACATTTTTCATGTCTTTAACCTATTCAGAATTTATTGAAGCTTTAACTAAACTCAGAGCAATTCCCTCATTTTTTATTGGAAGTATTATTATTATGCTTCATTACATACCAATTCTCGCAAAATCTAATAGAAAGATATTGGAAGCGCAAGATTTAAGGGGAAAAAACTTCACATCTTATTGGCGTAGGCTTAAAACTCATGGATTTATAATGGGAAAGAATGTAGTAAGCAACATGGAGAGAAGCGAAAAATTGTACGAGAGTTTAAAAATGAGGGGTTTTTCTGGTAAAATCACTTTTGCTTCAAGAAAAATAAAGTTTGTAGATATATCAATCGTGGTTATATTTTTATGCATCGTAATTTATTTCATCTATTTTATTAATTTAGAACAAATGTATATGGAGGTTTTCAAATTATTCCTCTCGTAGAAGCTAAAAATGTGAACTTTGAGTATAATTCAAATTTTTCCATAAACGATTTATCGTTAACCATAGAAGAAAATTCAATCTATGCTTTAACGGGGAACAATGGGTCCGGTAAAACTACGCTGCTAAGATTGTTGGTTGGTTTACTGAAACCTAAATCTGGAACTATTAAAATATTTAACGAAATTTTAACCAGAGATAAAAATCAATTGTGGAAACTTAGACAAAGAATTGGTTTTTTATTTCAAAACCCTGACGACCAATTATTTGCCCCAACGATAGAAGAAGATGTAGGTTTTGGAGCGAGAAATCTTGGTCTTGAAGAAAACGAAGTGAAAGAGAGAGTTGAATGGGCACTCGAAGCAGTTAACTTAACAGAATATAGAAAATTTTCTCCGTATGATTTATCTTGGGGCCAAAAGAAACGAGCTGCTTTGGCGGGATTGCTGGTTATGAAGCCTAAATTGTTAATCTTAGACGAGCCGTTCGCAAATCTCGATTTTAGATCGATTTATAACCACCTAAAGATTTTAGAAACCCTTAGAAAAGAAGAAAAGATGACAATCTTGTTCACTACGCACAACCTATTTTTTATAGAACATTGGGCGGATAAAGTGCTTGTATTAAACGATGGAAAGGCGGTATTCGAAGGTAACATAGAAGAAGGATTAAACAGCCCCAAAATTAAAAAACTCTTAGGATCTTACGAAAATATTTTAAATCTTCTTAACCAAAAGTAAATTTAAATTTCCCATTTGAATAGAATAAATTTTTTAACTCGGCTTTTATATTATTACATGGGAAAAATGATGATGGAACATTGGCATATTCGAGGACACGTATGATAACCCGTGATTACGTGTGCAAACTTATGCGTACATCCTGAGTTTATTAATCAACAATTTACTGCATCAAAAATGGGCTCTTAATCAAGCTAAGGTAATACCATGCGATGAGATTCGAGTCAGCACCCAGCGTGCAGATATGATTATGCCCCAAAAGGCATAGAAATTACCGCCTAGCACGAGAGAACTTATTTGATTTTATGGAATAACCATTAAATGATAAATTTGTGTTAGTGTCTTAGGCTACAATATATGCTGATTTTCTTCGGGTAACATCAATATCGTGTGGATTAATTACTTGGAAAAGCAAGTCTGGAAGATTTAATTAATTTAATTTGTTTTATTTTACTTTATTTTTTTTTAATTTTAATTTCAATGGTTTGAGATCGTAAACTAAAAAATCGAATATAAAGATTTATTGGATATTTATACGCTAGCTCTTGTTCCCATTAGATAATAATTAATAAAAAGAATTGAAAAAAAAAATAAAAGAATATATTTAGATTTTAGCGTTTTATAACTTGTTACTCGTTAATCATGGCGAGGAACTCTTCTTCGCTAACGATCTTCGAACCTTGCCCTTGAGCTTTTACGAATTTGCTCGTTGGCTCGGTGCTGTTGGTTACTAAGTACGATAGGTCTTTTACAACCCCGTTTTTTGGAGTGCCGCCGTTCTCCGTCACCAACTGGTTCGCTTCGTTTCGCGTCATAGTTTCGAGCTTTCCTGTAAAGCAGAATGTAAGTCCATCCAATTTGTTGCTTCCCATTTTTATGCTCCTTATTTTAATTTTGTTGGTTTTTAAAGTTTTAAGCATGTCAAAATATAAAGCGTGAAACTCCTTGCGAAACTGGTTAGCTGTAATGTCGCCAAACAATTCTACTCTTGCCAAATCGTGAGCCGTTGCGTTGCGAATCTTTTCTAAGGTGTCGTATCCCGCTTTTACTACCTTTTCCACGAGCGATTCCCCTATGTTTTCGAGGTCAAATCCTCCGATAAACTTTGACAAAGACGCTTCTTTTACCGCAAACAAGTTATCTAAAGCTTTCTGAGCCGATTTCTCGCCCACTCGATCTAGTTTGGTAAGGTCAGAAACCTTCAATTCGTACAAATCTGAGATTTCTCGAACTTTTCCCGAATCGAACAATTGTTTTAAGATCAATTCTCCGAAGTTTTTTACTCCGAGCTTTTTGATCCACTTCTTTAGCCTGTGATAAGCTCGTTTGGGACAATCCTTATTGGGACAATATAATCGAGTTCCTTCGTCGATTAAGGGAGTCTTACAAGCGTTGCATACGGTAGGGAATTCGATCTTTTTAGCGTTGGAAGGATTTTGGATAACTCTCTCGATCTTAGGTATGATGTCGCCTCGTTTAGAGACTACGACTTTCGAGCCGATTTTTAAGCCCAGTTCTTTTATTATATTTGGGTTAGCAAGGCTCGCTCTTTGAACGGTAGTACCGGCAATTGACACGGGTTCGATAATAGCTACCGGCGTGTAATTAGCCCCGCTCTCGCTCCACTCCACATTTATTACCGCAGATTCGACTTCTTCGGGGTCGAACTTGAACGCAATTTGCTTAGTCGGTCTCGCTCTTCTCATGTCTTCCAAGTCTATTTCTTTTCCCTTAATTACCAAACCGTCAATGACGAAGTTTAACTGATCTCGAATAGACGCCATTACCTCATCTCGATAGTTGACGACTTCTTTCGTGGTTTTAAACGTGTGAGTGTCGATAACCTCGAATTGATAGCTTCTTAACCATTTTAGCTTCTCTAACTCGTTTTTGAACCTGTGGTTAGGGTTCTTGCTAATAGCATCGTAAACAATAATAGTGAGATCTTCGCTACCTTTACCGTCTTTCCTTTTAGTTATACCACTCGCCATATTTCTACTATTTTTCGCGTCAGGATATTTTTTTAAAAAGATATCCTTTTTTAAAATTATCTCCCCTCTGACCGCTCCCGTGAACTCTGGGCTAACTTCTGGCACGAAAGCTCTCATTTTTCTTACGTTGTTGGATATATCGTCTCCTATTAGACCGTCTCCACGAGTTACACCGTATTGGAACCTGCCTTTTAGGTACTGAAGCTCTACGCTTATACCATCGAGCTTAAATTGGGTAATAAATTGAGAATAACCCGTCTTTCTCGACCATTTGTTAAACTCTGCGGGAGTGGTTACTTTCGCTTGAGAGTTCATAGGAATTAAGTGGCGAACTTTATCTAAACTTGTATCAAAATCGGCACCAATTTTAGAAAAAACTTCGTTGTTAGGATCGAGGTTCTTTAATTCGTCCCATAGTTTATCAAACTCTTCGTCGCTAATTTCTGGTTGCGAGTTGTAATAGAGGTGCTGATGATATTCTATCTGTGCTTGAAGTTCGCTTGCTCGATTAGATTTGGGCTTTTTGAGCTTCTTGGGCATTGATGGGGACTTAGAAAGTCTATCTGCTGAAGAGACGGACCCGAACAACTTTAACTGCTTAGCCAAATGATTTTCATCTCTTATATTTTGAATGTGGTTTTTCTTTTGGATTTTGGTTGATATATGTTACGCTCGTCTCAATAATAAAACTTACTACTTCTGTAATTTAATGATTTTTTACTAAAAGCCTTCTTTTTTCTAATTTCATTTGATTTTCCTACTATTTTTGTTATAATAAACTTCTCCCGTGTAGTTAAATTCGTTGCTATCTCCCATCTATTGTCACGCTTCATTTTAAATTGTTCATCTAAGTTTTTATAGCGCTTGTATACTTTCATATCTTCTAATTTATAGTCTGGGACACGATTTCCTGTTGTAATAAACCTATGATAATTTCGAGTTTCGATGTGAATAAATTTGGTTTTCTTCTTTTTGTTTGGAACAATTTCAACTTTCATATAATTCCCCTCCACTTTTCATTATCGTTTCCTTCATCGTTGAATGATTTATATAAGTCTCAGAGCATAAACAATTACGATAAATGCGATAGCTGCTATAACAACAAACAACATCCAATCGATTTGACTCGTCGTCATATTTCGACCAGAACGGTTTACTTGAAGTAATTCGCCAATATTAAACTTTTGATAAAACTGGGTCATTTTCTCCTTCCCCAGAACTATCGCTATATGTCCTAGTATCCTTCTTTTATCGCTTATTTCTGCATAGGCTAAATAGATTTTATATTTATATAATTATTCATTTAACATATTTCTATTCTCAACCAATGTTTCTTGATTGCATTTGGGACAAATAGTACGATTTCCTTGAATAACATTAGTTCCCAAGTTTGCTACCTGTATTGGAGATTTAAATCTATTTCCACAATTATCACAAATTACATATGTTGTCATATTAATTTTTTAAGAAATCTTTATTATTAAGATTTGGTGATCAGAAATAGCTTAGATTGTTTTTTGTACTCCAACGACCTTTAAAATCAATAAATTTGAAACCAAAATTAAAAAAAATTAAAGCTCAAGCGGTTGATATAAAAAGGAAAAATTGTGGCGATACGTTAAACCAGCTAAGTGAAAAGATTTAAATACTGCGAAATAATTGTTATTCCATAGAAAGATAAAATTCGACCGATTCAAGTCTTTTGAGTTTTAATCTGTCGCTAAGTTAGTTAGATTTGAAGTTTAAAAAAAGCGTAAAGAAAAATTAAAAACGAAATAAAACGAAATAGAAATAAGATAGGGAAAAAATGACTCCTGCCCCACCCTGGATTTTTGTCTTTTGGTAGTGAGTAAAGCACTCATTTACTCCCCCTATTTTGTTTCTGACCTTATCTTTAGGTCGAGGTGGCAGGAGTCTTCCTTTCCTTTTCTATATTCTTGTTTAATTAGATTTTAATACCAAAGCTGTAACTAGCAGAAATAAATTGGAAAATTGCAGAAATAAATTGGAAAAATTTCTAAGAATTATGCAACTGGAATCTTTTCATAATAAACTGGAATTTTTTCATAATAAACTGGAATTTTTTCATAATAAACTGGAATTTTTTCATAATAAACTGGAAAATCTTTTTGATGATGAATTTCGATGGTTATATATATTTATCATTATACCTATGTCAAATATTTTTTTATATTAAATAAAATCGCGATTCTTTGTTCTTTATAAACGTCTAATTTTATAAGGAGTCGTGAACGAAAATTTAAAAGTTATGGTCCTGATAGAATACGAACGGGACGGGGCGAGGAGAGCTTTCTACGGGGAAATCGACGGAAACAAGTTAGAGGAGTTTCACGCGGGAGAAGAAAGTTTTGTATGTCTCCTGAACGATGGAGAGATAGCGTGGATCGATAAAGAAGCTATCTTGAGCGTTGACGAGCTTGAGACTAAATTACGCGCGTACGAAAAACATGAGATGGAAGACGCACTTTTCGCTGTTAAACAAGGCCTAAAAATTAGGTCCTAGTTATGATCAAATTCGCAAATTTTGTTTCGCCTCCTTAAAACAAGGGTTCGCCGCAGTTTCCGCAAAACTTTAGTTTAGTGGAGCACATCGAACTACAAAAGGGGCAGATTATTTTTTTTACTCTTATTCCCTCTATGCCCATCGAGCGTACTATCTGAGTCCCAAGCTCCTTCCTTTTGGCAGAATTCTCGCTGTCTTTTAATTCTGGATGCTTGGCAAGGTCAACTCCTTCAGGCGATAAAATTATACTCCCATACTTTCCAATGTGAATTTCGGTTCCTGCTCTGCCCTTTTTCGCGTACCCGTTTAAAATTTTTACTAGCTCCTTTACGTTAAATTCATTTCTCGTAAAAACTTTCGAATGTTTGGCCCATAATACTACTCTAATATCGCCGGTAGGATCGTGGAGCAAAAAAGAAGCCCCTTGCCCTTTGTTCCCATCGGCTCTTTCAAACTTAAACTTGCTGTATATCTCTTTAATTCTCCCGTAGATCGTAATGGATTTCATGTTAGGCTCGATATCGATGATTCTTAATTGAGAGTCGTTAGGAGCGAAACTAAAATCCTCGTCTTCTACTATTTTAGAAGTTTCCAGAGCTTCTAATTTTCGGACGAAACGGATCAAATACCCTAACCCGCTAAAACTCTCGCTTAATAACTTAATTAGTTCTGTTTTGTCCATTTTCTGACGCACGGAACCGCTTGCTAACGAAGAAAGCGCGAACTTAACGAAATCGTCCCTTAACGATTTAAGCTCGCCCTTAAATTGGGAAGTCATTCGATATATTACGGCTTCTTCGAAGTAAGCGTTAAAATTACGATCGATCTTATCGCTTGAAACGAGTAGTTTTATCTTTTCGGCTATTTTGACTATGGATGTAAAAAGAAATTGTGGATCAAAGTAAACGCATAGATAAAAGCCGAACTTAAAAATTCCCTTCGTAAATTCTCGCTTGGCTCTCGGCGTAACTCCCTCCTTAAAGCTATTGTTAAGGTGATACAAGCTGCGGATAAGGATGTCGTCGTAATCAAATTGGAGAGCAGATATTTCCGGTAACTCGTCGCGAATGTTCCGACCATAGAGAAGAGCTGAATTTTCTGGAAGCTTTAGGTCGAGCAAACTCCACTCGTAATTGGCAAAACTTTTCTTCCGAAATTGTTTCTGATCTTTAAATCCTTTTAGGCTATTAAATCCTATCCAAATTTCTTTATCCCCTACTTGCTTTTTTTCGTACCTTACCTCGGTCCAGTCTTGCTTTGGGATATCCTCTAAAGAGTCAACAATTACGACCAAATCTACGTCGTTCTTGATCCAATTGGGAGGGAGGTTCTCGTCGAAATAGCTTCCAATCCCGAACACGCTGACGATTTGGTCCGAAAATCGCGATTCGAGATCGTCTAAAATGTCCTTGATCAGGGGATCGCGTATAAATTTTTGACTCAAAACGAGAATATTAGTTTTGATTGCTTTTTTAATCTTAACAATTTTATCAAAATTCGTTCATAGGAAAATATTTTCTAGCTCGTCTAATTTTTTTAACATCCATAGCTTGAACTCTCGAAAATTTCCTATTGGGGGTATCGAATCCGATCCTACCTGTACAACTTGCTTAACTTTTTTAACGGGGGAGGGGGGCATCTTAGGTCCCTTTTCTTTTTGCGTAAACCGGGCTGGAGTTACGAGGGAAGAACTCACCGTCACAAGTTCGCCTTCCCGCTCTGCGTCAAATTCTGGGAGAGAGTAAGGTAAATCGAGTTTGTTTAAGATCATCTGGAACTCCATATGGTCGCCTTCTGTCAAAGAGAAATCGGCGGTCGCTGCTCGAATCCACTTTGACACGAATTCTTGGGGGATCCCTTTTTCCCAATGATGGTTTCTTAGGTAATTGTACAATTTCTGGGGGTAGAAGAGTTGTGGTACTTCTAAATTGGCGGGATTTACCTTCTGGAACCGATAATCGTGAATTAATTGGATAAATTTCTGCCCGATCTTTCGGTTAACTTTCATTATAACCTCGTACTCGGCAGAATAATCTTTTTCAGGCTCGGAGCTCGTATTCTTTTTCGGAAGTTGTTTCGGTCTATCGAAGCTTGGAATCTCGATATCGTAATACAATCGGGTAAAATCTAATATCTTGTCCCAATAAGTCTGGTCGTAGTCCCGAAGGATTTTTGGGAGATTATCGACGTTGGTATTTTCGTTAAGCTGGAGAAATATCTTAGTCGCTAAGCTCTTTATTTTTATCATCTCGTCTAACAATAACTGCTTGTCGGGATACGAGCTAATTAAGTGCCTTTCGAAAGATAAGTCTTGTTTTTCAGGTTCGTAATTAACGAAAGTTTTGCTCTTCTTGTTGTAAAAAACAAACCGATCCCCTTTAGCTAAATTTTGGACGTTTTCATGAGTGTTTACTACGCAGCGGACTTTAGGAGAGTCGATTAACTTCTCGATTTCTTCGGTTTTAGGGTTTAAAACGAAGTAGAAAGTAGGTTGTTGCGAATAGCTACTGGCTTCGTACTCGATTATCTCGCCTAAGTTGTGTATAACCGTAGAATCAATGTCGACCACGTCGTACCCGACCGCAAAAACCTGAAGAGTACGAAGGTGTTTCAAATCGACGTAGGGAAATATCACCAAGTTCTTCTGCTGAAAAAACAATACATTTAAAAATTCCGGCGTAATGAAATCGTATTCAGTATCCATTTGTCAAAAACTCACCTGCTACAAAACTTTTTTTTATCCCTATTTTCTTTAATTCTTTCGCTATCATACCATTTTACCACAATTCTGCGACAACTTTATTGCTATTTTATAATAATTTTACTACTATCTTACTACTATTTTCTTTAATTCAACAATTACTCTCTAAAAAAATTGAAAATTACTTGGATCATCAAGTCTTCGAAGCACTGTCTAACGCTCTCCCCCTCTAACGCTACGGTGGGGTAGACTACCAGAGTTCCGTCCTCGTACGCCTCGGACTGAGGTAAACCGAGCTCTTTTTTAAAGGCTTCTATGGATATGGGGTTTTCTAAATCTCTTTTGTTGAGCTGTATAACGTAGGGAATTTGCTGATCTCGCATGAAGCTCGTCAGCTCTCGGAAACTGCGTTTATTTTGCTCCATCTTCTGAGGGTCGGAATCTGCAACGAAAACAACTCCATCGGCGCCGTCAAGTACGTACTCGCGGGTAGATAGAAACCGTTCTTGCCCCGTAGCCGTCACAATCTGGGTAATTATGTTGTACTTTATTTTTGCGAGGTTCAGGTAAAATGACAAGCGAACGGAGTCTTGCCACAGAGTTCTGCCGTCGGTCGTCTCGATCGAATAGCCCCTATTTAATTTCACGGCGTCGAACTTTTCGCGCAAACGAAAGTAATTGGTGGTCTTTCCCGATTCGCCAGGGCCCCAGTAAACTACTTTGAACTGAAGCACTTCCTTTAAGGAGTTCGAACCCGGCTTCCCGCTCAAACCTAACTCTCCACCATTCTTTTGCTCTTCTTTTCCCTTTTCTTTCGAATCTACAATCACGTTTAAAATCGCCTCGTTTTTAGTTAAGTCGATTGAAACACTTTTTTCTTCAATTCTCTAAGATATGTCTTTAGCTCTTGCTCTGTCATCTCCAACTTGGTCATGATCTCTTGGTTTTTAACGATTGCTTCTTTGATTTTAAGAGAGAATTTTCTCATTTGCAAGATAAGAACTCCGATGTTAACCTCGTTGTCCACGAGGAGAACTACCAAAATCTCCCTCTTGCCTTTTTTGTTGAGTACGACATCCCCTATAGACTTGACATAAAGCTGTAAATCTTTGTAGATTAAAGTTGCCCTGATTAAAGAGTCGGTCTCGAAAAAATCTTGAGCTTGCCTAGCGACTCCGTATAGAGCGGCGCCGATCGAGCTTAAGTCCCAATAATTCAGCTTACGGTCGAACCGAGAGTCGATCGCTATAATCTTTGCGTCTTGGTCGATGGCAATTAACCCGTAAATGTAGCCCCTCCGAGTTAACATTCCGTAATTGTACCGAACCTCGTCCAACACTACTGCTATCTCGTTCTCGTATAGTGCTCTTGGCACGAATAATGTCATGTTTTATTTTATCACCAAAATTTTATAGTTCTATAGTTAGAGAACGAAATAATTCTCGACTATTTAAAGGAAAAAGTGCGAAAAAAACTTAAACACAAAATTGCCCAACCCTTATTATTTTAAAACGAAGGTAGTAATTTTCCTTTAAATATTTAGACAAAAATCAGATAGTAAGATTATTTAAACGAAACTACGTGAATATAATGGAACGATTAGGTAAAACCTTTCTATTGGTTATTGAACCTCTTGACTTTAGTATGAAGGAAAATCCGTTCAACTGTAGCGAATTTGGGTTCATGGTTGGGACTGAATCGTCGTGGTATCTTAACAATATATTTCAATTCTGTAGAGATTATTTGAAGGTACGAAGCGATTATCTAAAATCAAACGCGTTAGGTTCTTTAAAGGAAGAGATCAAAGAAAATCTGGAACAAATTTTAAAGAAAGATATTAAAAAACGATGGGATTTACTTCGATTATTAGGAACATTTGTTGACCTATCATGTTATACTACTCATTCTCACTATAAAACAACATATTTAACTGTATTTACCATGGACATTGAATCTCAACTTCTTTATTGCTGCTATGTTGGATCCAATAAATATGAAAATCCAGAGGAGCTTTCTAAACAATTCTTTAAAAAGATAAAGAGTCCTAGCATAGAGAAAAATGACGGGTCTTGTTTTGAAATCTACCAATTTTTAAATTAACTTTAAAAAAGAAATATCTTGAAATTTTTAGAGCAGTCTAGTATTTAACTCTGCTTCTTAAAAAAGATTACTCAAGCATAACTTGCTCAAAAATCCTTCCTCTTAAAAAAATAAACATTATTGGAGATAATAATGTCATTATCCTTGACATGGTGGACCTCCAATAATGCCCTCAATTTTCTCGCCTTTAAAGTGCTTGCTGAATATTTCTTCGAGAATTTCTTCTAGACTTAACTCGGTAATATCTTTATTTAGACACTCACACCCGGGGTTATTGTATTTGTATGATTGACAAAAAGTCTTCTCGCGTTCTACGGCTAATTTTACGCTGAACCCAGCCATTTTAAACCCATGCGATAAACCTCCAGCTCCGCTGAACAAATCGATAAGAATCTTCTAATCCCCTTCCTTTTAAAATCTAAAACGCTATTTTATAAAAACGTAGCAATCTAAAACTAATATAAACACTATAATTGAGTAGTAAAAAAGCCATTCGAATATAGGAGTCGCGACGACGCAATTTAAAACGAGTAAAACTAGCGGAACTACCAAACCATAGGCGCCCAACTTTTTTAAATTGCATTTGTGAGATAATACTATGTTTAGCGAAAAAAAGAAAATAGAAACTGCTATGCCGCAAAAAGCGAAAAAAGCGGAAATTCCGTGGTAAATTTGACCAGGACCGCCTCGATCCAAACTAAAAATTCCCACGAAAACTAACCCGAGGTTGCCAAGAATGCCCGATACTAACCCAATTTTCGCAAATAGTAAAGAATGTTTCGAGTCTTTGTACCGAACTTTTAATTTCTTGTTAAAACTAACGGTTACCGGCACGCTTATTAACCCCGCAAAAACGCAAAAAGCGTCGTGCAACCAAGAAAAAGGAAACACAGCTTGGCGCCCGAGGTCGCTGATGTAGTGGGTTAAAACGCTGTAACCGAAAAAGTAAGCAGTTATTACGCTGGTAAAAAGACAAAACACGTAAAAAAAGCTACTGTACAACAAAAATTTGCCTAAGCGCTCGAAAATTAACTCCTTTAAACGCTCTTTTGTTTTTAGCCCGAAATTTACTTCAGGTTCTAATTCTTGCTCGGTTATCACGCTATTCAACCTGTTAATTTGAAAAAAAATATCTATTCGATAAAACAAATCTCGAATATATAAATAAAAAAATCCAATAGGATAGACCATTTTTAAAATTCAAAATCAATCTGGATTATTAAGTATAATACCATTTTGTAGCATCTTTTGGTTTTTTCACTTCAGATCTATCTAACTCAGCTAATTGTTCCTCTTTTCTCTCGCAATAGTCGGCCTTTTCGTACTCCTCAGTGCCGTAGTAAGCAAATTTTAAATTACTCCACACCGTTCCGCTTTTATCGTCTATTTGAATTGCCCGTTTATAACACTCGATCGCTTTTTTATAATTCTGTCGTCTTCCATATTCAAGACCTAAGTTGTTCCACACGGAGTCGTTGCGAGGGTTGACCTCTACAGCAATTCCGTACGTCTCAATTGCTTCGTCGCTCATTCCGAGATTTTGATACGCGTGTCCGAGCATAAACCAAACAAAATCGTCGTTAAGATTTAATTCTGAAGCCTTTTTCAGATATTCTAATGCCTTTTTATATCGTTCTTGATTTTTATAAAACATGCCTAAATCAAAGTTAGCAGTTGCATCTTGATCGTCTAACTCCAATGCCTTCTTAAAAAGCAACTCCGCCTTTGCGTAATGTCCGATTCTTAAATGACAAAACGCCAATAAGTTCCAATTAGACGCGCGTTCTGGGTCGATCTCTGCGATCCTCTCCAAATATGGAATGCTATCCTTAAAATACCTATTTTCAAAGAGAACAGAGGAGATATCCTGTGCTCTTTAATTTATTTTCACCAATAAATTCTGAGTTTTCTTCGACTTTTAATAAAATATCATTTCCAGATTTTCTTATATTTATTGGATTTCCATCAATTTTTGCCTGAATAAAAACTCCTTTCTTAATAATAAAATCACTTTTATATTGGAGAGTAAATAATATAGAAAAATCCGCTCCAAATTCTTTCTCAGGAGCACCTCTACCTATTCCTCGAAATACACACCCTCTAAGATAAACATTATGACCTCTAATTAACTTCCTGTTATTATCTGAGAAACTTTTAATTAGAGTTTCTATAATTGTCACGAAGGAACTCGTAATATCTGGTTCAGAATTTAATTGTTCCTGGGTCCATCTCCCAATGGTGTCTTCTTTTACACTCTTAATTATACCAACTAGTTTATTTATAATCTTAATTGTTTCCATTTTAAATACAAATTTGGAATTGAAAAAATATTTTGAGTTTGCTTATATAACTTATCAAATTAATAATTTATAATTTTAAACTAAATATTGAAGGATCGTGAAATAACCGAAGTGAAAAGAGTTGAATTTCTTTTAGAACATCTTTAAAGATTATATCAACAGATTTTTATAAATTTGAAAATTGAATTCCCGTAATCTTCTCAATTCTGTGTAGTGTTTCATCGAATTTTAAATCCTCCTCAGATTTTAATTTTTCAACCCTTAAAATTTTATCTACATTGGTTCTGCAGTTTCTTTGATTCAAGAATGGATAGTAAATGTTATAATGATCCTAAAAATAATTCTTCTTCTAATAGATCAAGATATCCTATTGAGGTCAAAAATACAAAAGTGATTAGGATCACACCCATAGATACACTGAAAAATCTAATCAGTATTTTAATTTTAGACCAGAACAAAAAGTATTTAAAATTCAACATAGTATTTCTTTTTAAAAATAATAATTCATTATTAACATTATGCCTAATCTAAAAGCTCATTGTGCCATCAGCAGACAGCGAACTGGATTTAATTTCAGAGCGCTCCATCAATGGATAGATAATCCTCCTGAAGCGAAATATCTTGGATCAGACCACCGAATAGAAAGACACTCATACACGAAAGAAGATATGAAAACTATTAAAAATTATTGGGACCGAAGAAAAGGACTTGGTTGGGGCGAGAAAGCAATAATAGAATGGTTATTCCATATTGCAATTGATAATATCAGTACAGCGTTTAAACTATCTAAATCTCATTACGGAGAAAATACTTACAATCTGATTGAAATTGGAATTGCAAATTCGGGATTTATAAATGTTAAATTTAATCGAGCAAGTGATAATCAATTAAGAAATAACTTCTAAATTCTTCGTGAAACGGTTAGCTAAACTGATAAAAATTAAAAAGGCTAAGCAAGATCTATTTTATAAATATTTCTTATTCTCTCAATAGGTGATAAAAAATTAGGAATATTAACATTAAACGAGCTATTGATACATTAGAATTGATTAATTGGTTAAATATTAATTATGAGATGGAAAATCAAGAAGTTGATGATATTTATTATCCATTGAAAGATGAAGAACCTGAATTAACTATCTTAACTCATTGGATCACATATATAAATGATCGGATGAAGAAAGTAGATAAGAATAAATGGATTAAGTGGGTACAATTTTTTAGTCAAATAATTAAATTTTATAGAGATCAACTAGATATAAACGATGAATTTCATAATTTTAAAAAAGAAATTGAAGCATTTAGAAATAAGATTAATAAAGAATTCCAAGTAAAACAGATTTTTCCTCAAGATTGGACCAATATTGTTTATACTCTATGGATACTTGGTAGATTTTTTGATAAAGATATTTATAAATTTCTTTATATTGCTTATGAAGCCTCAGAAAGTTTAGAATTAAAAGAAGATGAGATACGGTTATCTTTCA
>JABUBL010000257.1_pt1 | contig 14656 bp, 13 predicted proteins | sample 7240371 | NCBI WGS metagenome assembly JABUBL01 (sample SAMN07256343, study PRJNA390944) | subsurface metagenome | isolation source: Methane hydrate marine sediment | place: Pacific Ocean: Eastern North Pacific, ODP site 1244 | collected 2002
AGGACAAACCAGTGAAAATGTCCCCGATGCTCTGGGCAAAGGCAGATTCGGAATGGCTTACGAGTTTGCATACATGAATTGTGCCTTGTCCATCGGTAATAAGTACAAGCTGGGCTGTGGGGAGTCACTGGGCAGAATGATGTGTGATGAAGATTTTCGTAAAGAGGTCCTTGCCCTGGTTGGAGAAGTCAGTTCACCACTAAGTTTTTGTTGTCCACTGGCCAGTGTCCTTAGCGCATGTTATGAAAATGAAGTTCCCTTTACGGTTCATGTCGGAATAGGCACAGATGTGACCGACCAGCACCCATCCTTTGATGGTCAGGCCAAAGGCGGCTGCTCCGGCAGAGATTTCCTTATCTACGCCCACGAAATAACCAAACTTACGAACGGCGGCGTCTTACTTAACATCGGAAGTGCCGTAACCGGCCCGGAAGTTCTGCTCAAAGCCGTCTCAATGGCTGCCAACACCGGGCAGGTGGCGAACAACATTATCACCGCCGACTTTGACCTGCGCGACTACAACGCCGGTGCAATGAGCGATGAGTCTTGCCCAGGCTATTATTTCCGCGACCAAAAGAGCATTGTAACACGAATCCCGCAGGCCTTTGCCGGCAAAGGCTTTTACATACAGGGCAACCAAAAACAAACATTTCCATTGCTTTACAAAAAGATTATGGCAAAGTTGCAGCGCACGGGAAGAAAACTATGAAGGAAGAACGCATCAAGGAAATCTTAGCTCGGATTAAAAACGTGAAGATAGCGGTCTACGGTGATTTTTGTCTTGACGCCTATTGGCTGCTCGACCCTCGCGGCTCGGAAGTCTCTGTTGAAACGGGCCTGCAGGCCCGGGCGGTCGGCAAACATTACTATTCGCTCGGCGGCGCATCAAACATTGTAGCTAATCTTGCCGCCATTAAGCCGGCAGCCATACAGGTCATAGGCGTTATTGGAGATGACATCTTCGGCAGAGACCTAACACGCCAGCTTCACGACCTGGGCGTCGATACGACCTATCTGGTCGTTCAAAAGGAAAATTTCGATACCGTAACCTTCGGCAAGCCATACCTTGAGGGCAGCGAACAGCCGCGAATTGACTTCGGCTTTTTCAACAAACGAACTGAGGCAACAGACCAGGCCCTGCTGGACGGCATCCGCAACGCTTTGGAAACGGCAGACGCACTTATCGTTAACCAGCAGGTCCCGGCTTCCATAACAAACGAGTCTTTCATTGACCAGGCCAACGCCCTCTTCGGAGAGTTTAACGACAAGATAGTTCTGCTCGATTCGAGGCATTACGGCGACAAATTCAAAAACATTTGCCGCAAAACAAATGATTTGGAGGCGGCCCGCTTGAACGATGTCGATGTTAAATTAGACGATGTTCTACAATTAACGGACCTGAGAAAATATGCGCAGAGGCTTTATCAACAATTTAGCAAACCGGTATTTCTGACCCGCGGCCCGCGAGGCATCATAACCGTTGATTCCGACGGTGTCCACGAGGTTGCAGGCATTCAATTACTCAAAAAACTCGATTCAGTCGGAGCCGGCGATACAGTAACAAGCGCGCTGGCTTTATGTCTGGGCGCGGGTGTGCGGCCTGCCGAGGCAGCGGAGCTCGCCAACTTTGCCGCCGCTGTTACCGTTGCGAAATTATTCCAGACGGGCACCGCCTCCGGCCCGGAAATCCTCGAAGTCGGTAAGGATGCTGATTATATCTACGAGCCGGAACTTGCCAGCGACCGACGCAAAGCCCGTTACTTCGATGACACCGAGATAGAGCTTTGTTACGAATCAATACTGTTTGGCCGAATAAAACACGCCGTATTTGACAACGACGGGACCATAAGCACCCTCAGACAGGGCTGGGAACAAATAATGGCGCCTGTAATGATAAAAGCCATTCTCGGCGACAAATATGAAACCGCCGACGAGACCCTTTACCATAAGGTTCGAAACCGCGTCGCCGATTACATCGACAAATCAACCGGCATTCAGACGATTGTGCAGATGGAGGCCCTTGTCGAAATGGTCACCGAGTTCGGCGTCGTCGGTGCTGATAAAATCCTCGACAAATTCGGCTATAAGGAAATTTACAACGATGCTCTAATGGAGCTTGTCAGCGGTCGAATAGAAAAATTCAAACGAGGCGAACTCGATATCAGCGACTACATAATCAAAGGAGCGCTTGTCTTGTTAAAAACCCTGCGGCAAAGGGGCATAAAACTCTATCTGGCAAGCGGGACAGACCGCGCCGACGTTGTCGCTGAGTCCGAAGCGATGGGTTATGCAGAGCTTTTTGACGGCGGCATTTACGGCGGCGTGGGTGACATCACAAAGTATTCCAAAAAGATGGTGATCGAAAAAATAATGACTGAAAACAATCTTCAGGGCCCGGAATTAGCTGTTTTCGGCGACGGGCCTGTTGAGATGCGGGAGTGCCGAAAGCGCGATGGTATCGCTATCGGCGTCGCAAGCGATGAAATTCGAAGGCACGGCTTAAACATCGAAAAACGCACCCGCCTGGTCAAAGCCGGCGCCCACCTGGTCGTCCCCGACTTCTCCCAGCACGACAAACTCATAAAATTATTATTCGGTTCCCGCCAAGCGGGGGCCCCGCAGGAGTGATCTGTCGCGTCTTTTCACACGAGATTGAGAAATGCCGATATTTGAATACAGATGTAATGAATGTGGTCATACGATGGAGTTTTTGGAAAAGACGAGGACTCCTCGAAAACATAGCTGCGAAAAGTGCAACAGCGGCGACTTACAGAAGCTACTGAGCGGTTTTGCCGTTGGCCAAAGCAAGTCAGCAAGTCAAACCTGTGAATCCTGCCCGAGCGGCCCGTGCCCAACAGATACTCGTTCGACAGGAACGTGTCCCTATAGTCCATCGCATTGAAAAGAGACTACTGGTCTGCAACACGTGGTATAGCCGTGGAAGTCATTTTGCGAGCGGTCCGGAAATTGGGACCTGCTCAAAGATCTTCAAGCTCAGCCAGGAAAGAGTCGGATTCGTCCAGTTCCAGGAAACTGTCCTCGTCTGCTGGGGCCTTTGCTGCTGGTGGCGCTTTCTGGGCCGACTCTCGCTCAGCTTGCTCGGGCGGGACAATCTCTTTAGGCTCACCGTCAATCTGCAGTAAGAACGTAAGAGGGCCTATTTTGATATAATCGCCCGCTTTGAGCGTTTCCTCATCTATACGTTTGCCGTTGAGGAAAGTGCCGTTACGTGAGTCAAGGTCGCGAATTTTCAAAGCCTCTTTGTTCTGACTCAGCTGGCAGTGCTTTCTGGAAACCGGCATAAGGGGAATGTACAAATCGCAATCGTGACGTCGGCCGATTACCGTAATATTGCTCGGCAAAGAGAAAGCTTGTTGTGCCCCGTCTTTTTTGAATAGAACCAGATTTACGTCCATTCTACCTTCCTCTCTATTAGTTTCAGCCTTGCCACGACTACTTGTATTATATAAATAAAAGTATTATATAACAAGAGATAAATCGGATAATAAATACTATTGACAGGAGCGGCTGCCTGGGTTAAAGTTGCGCAACTTCATGCTAAATAAGAAGTTATTACGGTCATAGAGGATATTGATATATAACAGGCTCATTCGCATGACTCTTGGGTGTTTACTAATCGGCATTTTGGGTTGTTAGCCGCCGCCAGAGACTGACTTGACAACCTTAGCTGAACCGATATATTCACGGGTAAATACAAAAGATTAGTAATACCGGACAAATATATGGCAAAAGTTACACTGCCCGATGGCAGCACATTAGAAGTTAGTGACGGTACGACAGCAAAGCAATTAGCTCAACAGATAGGACCGGGGCTTGCAAAAGCGGCTGTAGCAGCGAAAGTAAATGGGGAATTGGTAGATTTGTCCAGGCCCATAGATGGCGAGACAGCCGTTCAAATCATCACCATCAAAGATGACGAAGGCCTTGAAATAATGCGACATAGCTGCGCGCACATAATGGCCGAAGCTATATGCAGTATTTGGCCGGGTACAAAGCTTGTCTATGGCCCAACTGTTGAAGACGGATTTTACTATGACATTGATCTTGATGAGCCGATTCGGCCGGTCGATTTCGAACGCATCGAAGAAAAGATGCGAGAAATCATCAAAGCCGACGAACCGTTTGTTCGCAAGGAGATGACCAAGGCCGAGGCCCTGGAAAAATTGGCCGGCGATAAATATAAGACCGACAATGTAAAGCACACTGATAGCGACATTATTAGTTTCTATTCGCACGGAGACGGCTTCGAGGATTTGTGCCGGGGTCCCCACGTGCCAAGTACCGGCAAGGTCGGAAGCTTTAAGATTAGGTCCGTAGCCGGTGCCTATTGGCACGGTGACCCGACACAAAAAATGCTCCAGCGGGTCTATGGCACGGCCTGGCCAACCCAAAAAGAGCTTGATGATTACCTGCGAAGATTAGCCGAAGCGAAAAAACGTGACCACCGTGTATTGGGCAAACAATTGGATTTATTCAGTTTCAACGAGGCCGGCCCGGGCTTTGCATTCATTCACTCGAAAGGAATGATTATTTGGAACGCCATAGTGGACTTCTGGCGCGGTGTTCACGACAAATACGGCTATGGGGAAATCAGCACACCTATAATTCTTAACGAGCAGCTTTGGCACAAGAGCGGCCATTGGGACAATTATAAAGAGAACATGTATTTTACAACCGTTGACGATGTCGGTTATGCGATAAAGCCGATGAATTGTCCCGGCCTTTGTCTGATTTATAAAACCGGTCAGCACTCATATCGGGAATTTCCGATGCGGGTTGCCGAGCTTGGCCTGGTGCATCGGCACGAGGCCAGTGGTGTTATGCACGGGCTTTTTAGAGTAAGGCAGTTTACCCAGGATGACGCCCATATCTTCTGCAGCCCCGGGCAGATAGAGTCCGAAATAATAGGGGTCATTGAGCTTACCTTCGAGATATATAAGGCCTTCGGGTTTGAGGATTTCGGCATTGAGCTGTCCACCAAGCCCATAAAGCACATAGGCTCGGACGAGATTTGGGAAACGGCTACAAATGCGCTCAAGGATGCGCTGGCACACAAAAGAATTGAATACAAAATCAACGAGGGCGATGGTGCATTTTACGGACCCAAAATAGATTTTCATATAAGAGATTGTCTGAAAAGGTCCTGGCAGCTCGGCACAATTCAACTGGATTTTTCTATGCCGCAGCGTTTCGGCCTGGTCTATACCGACAAAGATAATACCGAGAAGACCCCGGTCATGATTCACAGGGCGGTTTTGGGTTCTTTTGAGCGCTTTATTGGTATTCTTATAGAACACTATGGTGGTAGTTTCCCGCTCTGGCTTTCGCCGGAACAGGTAAGGGTCCTGCCGATAAGTGAAAAAAGTAATGATTACGGGAAAATCATTGAAAATAGGTTGAAAGATGCGCCGCTGCGCTGCAGATGCGATTTCTCGAACGAGAAAATAGGTGCTAAAATTGCCAAAGCCCATGGCGAAAAATTGCCCTATATGCTGGTAGTCGGCCCGAAAGAGGCCCAGTCCAATAGCGTCAACGTAAGAATCCGAGGAGTAAAAGAGAATAAAACGGTGGGGATTGATGAGTTTTTAAGAATGGCAAAAAGCAAAATTGCCGATAAAAAAATAGATTTGGCATTTTAGATTTATAGTTTATAATTGGTGATTGTAAAAGACGTCAAGAATAATCAATTAACCGTTTGTTCCTTTTAGAAAGGTAAGGTGGCGCACAATAAGTAAACGAGGTTTAAAGATCAATGGAGGGGTAAGGGCCAAAATGGTTCGGCTGATTGACGAGTCAAACAATCAAGTGGGGATTATAGATACACGTGAGGCACTGGCCAAAGCCCGTGAGGTCGGCTTGGACCTTGTGGAAGTTGCCCCTACGAGTGACCCACCGGTTTGCCGGGTAATGGATTATGGCAAGTGGCAGTATGAGCAAAAGCGCAAGATTCGCGAAGCTCATAAAGCTCAAAAGAAAGACCAACGCCATGCCGGGACGCTGAAGGAAATCAGACTCAGGCCTGAGACCGACAAACACGACCTGGACATCAAGCTCAGACACGCCCACGAATTTCTGGAAAAAGGGCACAAAGTACAATTCACAATGTTCTTCCGCGGACGTCAGATGTTGCACCGAGACCACGGTTACGCAATGCTTGAGCAGATTACTCAATCGTTGGAGGATTTGGCAAAGGTTGAACGACCGGCCAGAATGGCTGGAAAACGTATGACCTTGCTGCTGGTACCAAGATAATTTGAGTCCGCCGGGCGCAAGCGGACGTATCAGTCTCCTGAATCGCATTGCGTAAACAAAGGCCACCGGAACATACGTTACTTATGCCTTGTCACTTGTAACTCATGCTCCTTATAGACGGATGGTTCGCCAGGAAAGCCTTGAGCGAATTTCTAATTTTTTTAAAGAATTTGCACTTCCAGCATTGACCAATAGCGGCAAATAACATAGATTGCCGGTTTTAGGCTTTTTCTCCAGGCAAAAATGGCGCAGCGAAGTGCTTTTTTGGTGTGGGATTTTAGATAGATTATTCTCAGAGAGTTAGCTAATGCCGAAACAGAAGACGCATAAGGGGTTGAGCAAAAGAGTCAAGATTACCGCTTCCGGCAAGGTCAGGCGCAAACACGCCGGTGGTGGGCATCTTATGAGCGGTAAAAACGCCAAGCGTCGAAGGCGGGTAACCGGCTCGGCTGTTATGACTACCACGATGGCTAAAAGGGCCAGGATTAAACTGTGCAAATAGACGCCTTGGTAGTAAACAAATAATCAATAATATTGTCATCCCCGCAAGCCGTTAGCGGGGACAATAATCGATTGACTGGGCTTGCTTCTCGGCTTGGGTTCCTTCCATTCAGCTGCCGCCAGCAAGCTTAAAGAATCAAAGATTTTCGAAGGAAAGCTGGTCAGCAAAGATGCCAAGAGTTAGAAAAGGTGCCGCAAGACACCAGGCAAAGAAACGAATCCTCAAAGCAGTAAAGGGACATCGCGGTTCCGCAGGCCGGCTGTATCGCCTAGCCAAAGAAGCTGTCGCACGGGCAGCCGTTAATGCTCGAATCGACCGCAAACGCCGAAAACGGGATTTCAGGGGTCTGTGGATTACACGCTTGAGCGCGGCGTGCCGGCAGCGAGGCATAAGATACAGCCAGTTCATCAACGGCTGCAAAAAAGCCAACATCGAGCTGAACCGGAAAATGCTGAGCGAAATTGCTATTGCCGACCCCAAAGGCTTCGATGCTATCGTCGAGGCTGCCAAAGCTGCAACAAAATCGTGAATCGTGGCATTTGCTTCCAGCTCGTGAAAACACATTGGGTGGCAGCCTCAAAGCCGCTCGTCTCGGCGAAGGCCAAGCCGTAGCCAGAGAAGCCATCCCCAAGCGCCGTAAGGTGTCCCCAAGGGACTGCGCTTGAGGCTGCCACACATCGACATACGATATACGAGAAAATGCTCGAGCAATTTGAAAAAACCGGCGAAGATGCCCTTGCTGACCTGAAAAAAGTCACCGACCTGAGTGCTCTGGAAGAGTTCCGCATAAAATACTTAGGCCGCAAAGGTCGGATTACGCAAATGCTTAGCCAGATAGGTAAGCTCCCGCGCGAACAAAAACCTCAGGCAGGCCAACTTGCAAACAAAATAAAAAATGAGGTTACGAGCGCATTTGAGCAGCGGAAGAACACTCTGCTGCAATCGCAGCAGCAAACAGGCGAGTTGATAGACGTTACTCTGCCGGGCAAACCCGTTAACATCGGCAAAACACACGTTATTACGCAAACCTTAAATGAGCTGCTGGAAATATTCGGCCGAATGGGCTTCGCTGTGGCTTACGGCCCTGAAGTTGAGAGCGAGTGGCATAATTTTGGCGCGCTGAATATGGGGCCTGAACATCCGTCAAGAGACCCCTTTGACTGCTTTTACATCGACGATAACGTCCTTTTGCGCAGCCATACATCACCGGTTCAGATCCGCGTTATGGAAAGCAGCAAACCGCCGATTCGAATTGTTGCGCCGGGAAGGGTCTATCGGCCGGACACCGTCGATGCGACGCATATGTATATGTTTCATCAGCTCGAAGCGCTGGTTGTCGATGAGGGTGTTAGTATGGTGGATATGAAGACGGCCATCGAGCAGTTTATTCATACCTTTTTTGGTCCCGAAACGAAATGGCGGTTTCGGCCGAGCTTTTTCCCGTTTACCGAGCCCAGTGCTGAAATTGATTTGCTCCTGAAAGGTAAGAAGGGTAAAGAAAGCTGGGTAGAGATGGGTGGCTGTGGTATGGTCGACCCGTATGTTTTTGACGCCGTTGGGATAGACAGCGAAAAGTATACTGGCTGGGCGTTCGGCTTCGGGATAGAACGCTTAGCTATGCGAAAGTATGGCATTACGGACATCCGCCTGTTCTTCGAAAATGACCTGCGATTCTTAGACCAATTCTAATTTTCTTCCTCTTGGACTTTTCGTTATTGAAGAAACGCTGGGTGGCACCCTCAAACCATGGCCTGAGCTCGTCGAAGGCTTGTTTGGGGGTGTTGAAAATAACCCATTTGTACCCATAGTTGCAATGGTTTCTCCTATATTTTTGTTGACAGCGACGTGCGCGAAAGATAGAATGTATTTAGCTTTTGTTACTCCGCGAGAAGTAGGAGGCGGTGGAAAATGCAATTTTTTTAGCTCAATTTCGCGAAATTTTATGGGCAGATATAGGCGCGCGCAGTGTGCGCTGTGAAGATAAGAAACTTTTTAAAGGGTAGAAAGATGAAAAATACAAAGATTTTAGCAATTTTGGTTTTGGCAATGGGCCCTGTGGTTTGGTCGGGCCAGGCCACATCTCCCGGCTCAATGCACGGTTGGGGCCAGAATAATTATGGCCAATCCGAAGCCCCTGCCGGCAGCGATTTTGTGGCTATAGGAGCGGGCAGCTATCATAGCTTAGCCCTGAAGTCCGATGGGTCTATCGTCGGGTGGGGATACAACGCTTTCGATCGGGCCACTCCACCTGCAGGTAACGACTTTGTGGCCGTAGCAGCGGGGTCCGATCATAGCTTAGCCCTGAAGGTCGATGGCTCAATTGTCGGCTGGGGACAAGATTCGATGGGTCAGGCCACTCCACCTGATGGTACTGACTTTGTGGCCATAGCCGCGGGGGACCGGCATAGCTTAGCCCTGAAGTCCGATGGGTCCATTGTCGGCTGGGGAAGCAATCTTCGCGATCAGGCCAGTCCGCCGGCCGGTACCGACTTCGTGGCCGTCGCCGCGGGGTACTATCACAGCCTTGCCCGGAAGTCGGATGGGTCTATTGTTGGCTGGGGATACAACAGTGACGGTCAGGCCACTCCGCCTGAAGACAGCGACTTCGTGGCTATAGCAGCAGGGGCTTGGCACAGTCTGGCCCTGAGGGTCGACGGCTCGATTGTTGGCTGGGGAGACAACGATTACGGTCAGGTCACTCTACCTGCAGGTAATTACTTTGTGGCCATAGCATCTGGTGCTCGGCATGGATTAGCCCTGAAATCCGACGGCTCAATTGTCGGCTGGGGAGACAACAATGCGGGTCAGGTCACTTCACCTGTGGGTAATGACTTTGTGGCCATAGCTGGAGGCCTGAACCACTCTTTAGCGATCAAAGCGACTCCGTCGGGCGGGCCTGGCAATGACTGGATTGTTTCCGGGGACAATATGTATTCCGTACCAACCGGCAACGTCGGCATCGGGACGACAAGCCCTGAAGAGAAGCTACACGTGTCAGGCGGGAATATAAGGATCGATTATGGTTCAGGTATACACATAATCCAGCAAAGTGGCCACATGTCGGCGATACAACCCTATTATAATGACTTAAAGATTTTGAATTTTGCGGCAGGGGACATTTGGTTTTCCACTGGAACCGGTGGGGGCAGCGCACAGCTCAGGCTATTGATCGTGAATGACGGCAATGTCGGCATCGGGACGACAAGCCCTGCAGAGAAGCTGGAAGTTTCGGGAAATATCAAGGTCAGCGGCTTTGGCAATGGGCTTATCTTCCCCGATGGCACCAGGCAGATAACAGCAGGAGCAGGCGGTGGTGGCGGTGGTGGCGATGGCGGCTGGATGGTCTCTGGGAACAATATGTATTCAATACCATCCGGCAATGTCGGCATCGGGACGGTGAGTCCGCACGAAAAACTCGATGTTGCCGGTGCACTAAACTTGAACGAAGGCATCTATACCGGAGTAGCATTGCGGGTGAACCGGGCTGAGGCATTATGGTACAACGGTGACTACTTTAGCTGGGGTTTTGGAGGAACAGCAAACTTTTTTGCAGACGGCGTCGGCATTGGGCAGGTGGATCCCGGACCTCATAAATTGTACGTTAATGGGACCGGATACGCAACAGGTGGATTTTGGGCGTCTGATCTGCGGTTCAAAAAGAATATCAGGACAATAGATTCTCCGATAGATAAGATAAGTAATATAAGAGGGGTCTCATTCGAATGGAAGAGGTCTGAGTATCAAGACAAAGGATTGCCGGAGGGTGAACATTATGGAGTTATTGCTCAGGAGATTGAACAAGTACTGCCTGAAATAGTGAAAGAAGGCCCGAATGGTGATAAGGCTGTTTCATATACTGAGCTTGTTCCTATATTGACAGAGGCAATCAAAGAACAGCAAAAACAGCTTGAAGAACAGCAGAAACAAATTGAATATCTTCTGCAGAGGGTTGAGTCGCTGGAAAGATTCGTACAACAACAGCAGTTCGCTCTTGCGGAGCAGACGCAGCAATGAGAGGTCGATTAGTTTTTTTCTAACCAGCAGCAAGGGCAGGGCGTATGAGAAAAGCCTGAGCGCGAGTTACGCCGGTGACGGGGCAAAGAATCTTTTCCTGACAAAAAAGGTATTCTCCTGTTTCCGGGGTTTTAGTCAGCCTGTTGGGCCGATTTAGCTTTGATTTTTTCGTCGGCGGCTTCCCAGCGTGTGCGGATATCGTCCTTGGGCTGGGAACGAAACCAAAGTACAAAGCTTTCGTCACGCTCAACTTTGCCGTAGTAATGGCCGGTGGTAACGATTTTACCGTTGGAGTGAACGAGCACGAGCAACTTTACAATGCCTGTCTGCTCTATGCTGCGGGCTAATGCCAGCTCCGGGAACGGCACAGGTGAGTTGGGTACAGGAATTGCCGGGATGCCCAGAAGGCTGCTTTGATACTCAGTACCAAGTGCGCCCGAGCTTATCTCCGCCACGTAGTCAGCTTGCTCGGCACTTTCCACAAGATTGGCGCCGATTTCGGCAAAACGGGCCCGCACTGCCGCCTTGACGTATTCGATGTCGTAGCTCTTTAGATTGGTAAAGTCCAGGTACGTTTTTTCACCCGCCACCTGCGGAATGTCGAGTTTCTCAAGCGCGTTGTCAACTGCTCCGGAAAGCAAGAGCTGCTCAATGGCGGCCCGCTCTGTGTTGGTAAAAGTCCGAGTGCCGCAGCCGACCAAACAAGTCAGTATCAAACTCGTCAAAATGATATGTTTCATTTTCTGCCTTGATTCAAAAATCCCAAAAGTTGAAGGAATATAGACGGTAGAACATTTCTGCACGCTATGCGACAACTGCCTGCCATCATTTGACTGAATCGTCGGGCGGTAGTCCGAGCTTTTCATATAGTCTGCGTCGGCCGGCCTTATCTTTATCCAGCGTTGCTCTGGCGTATTGGGCTACTTCTTTCGCGTGTGCTCGGGGGACAACGATGACGCCATCGCCATCGGCGACGATAACGTCACCTGGCTCAACCAACACGCCGCCGCAGACGATAGGCCGGTTGACAGATTCGAGCTCGTTACGGCCCGGCATAATGCCTCGGCCATGCTTTCTAAAGTAAAGCGGGACCTTTTCGGTAGCAATTTCATCGGTGTCACGTGCGGTGGCATTGGTGACGACGCCGACGCATCCGCGCAGGCACCAGCCCATTATGTTATTCGAGCCGATGGAACCGACGTCTGAGTCTGGAGCATCGTCAAAAACCAAAGCTGTGCCGTTGCGAATAAGTGGCGAAAAAGCTCCGCTCGATATCGTGCCATACCAGTTACCGACCCAGCGATCAAATTCCTCGGTTTCCATGGCCGGGGCCGGCGGCTTGTTCGTGGGAACGTAGCGGACGGTAACTGCGATACCTATAAAGCGGTGTGTGAAATGCCTGGTGTCTTTCCACGCGGCGTGGATTTCCGGTGACATCAGGCCGATATTGGTCAGGCCGACCTTGTCCATCCCGTCGGAAACGTCGGCGACTCGCAGGCCTTCGAAGAGCTTGAGGATTTTCTCGTCGGCTTCGGCGCTGTAAACCTTCGTTGGAATGAAATTTTTGCCCACCCTTAATTCCTCGATGCTCGGCTTGGTGTCCTGCCCGGCTGCTGCCGGCCCCAAACAGGCGGATATAACGAACATCGAACCGGCCAAAACGGCGACTGAAATTAGCGAGGTCACTGTTACTGTTGTTTTTGCGTTTCTGGTTTGCATTTTTTGTCTCCTCAATTTGCGAAGGTTAAAATTTAGTTGTTCGCAACCTACATAGCTGCGTTTTTTCGTTGGCTTTGTCGCATTTTTGGGTATTGTGTAAATAAAACCTTATTTTCCCTGGTGTCCTTTTTAGACTCCGAAATTGTTAATACGCCAATACTATAAGGTCTTTTTGGGCCGGTTCAAGGCAAAAATACACAAGCAGCATTAGACGTTCTTAGAAAAGTTGGTCGAGAGGGCTCGGATTTCAAGGACATTGTTGATTATTTTTAGCTATATGATAAATTGAAATTGCAGGAAAAGATGGATTCTTATGGGCAGATGTAATGATTGAGATCACGAATGACATATTTATTCGTGAGGGTGAGCTTGTTTTCAAGGCGACTCGAAGCAGCGGGCCGGGGGGACAAAATATCAACAAGGTCAACACTCGGATAACATTGTTTTTTGATGTGGCAAACTGTGAAAGTTTTTCCGGTGTGCAAAAGCAGCGAATACTCGCCCGGCTGGCAACACGGGCCGACAAAAAAGGTGTGATGAGAGTTGTCTCGCAAAAGTTCCGAACTCAGAAGGCAAATCGCAATGCCGCCGTCGAGCGGCTGGGAGAGTTGTTGAGGGAGGCTTTGAAAACCCGGCCGGTACGGAAAAAGACCAAGGTTCCGTATGCGGTTAAACGACGGCGATTAGAGGAAAAAAGACGGCGAAGTCTATTAAAACGACAAAGAACGAAAAAGGGTTGGGCCGAAGATTTAGCGGATTAGAGTATTTTTGTAAGCAGGATTTTGCACTGTATCGTCATCGTGGTGAAGAGGAATGCAAAAATCAAAGATTAAAAATCAAAATTGTGGAATCGCCGCAAAGCGGCGATGACTTCCTTAATTTTGCATTTTGATATTTGATTTTTAATATCTTTGAAGAGCCGCTGGTCTGTTAACCGTTGTCTGCTTCCAGGTTCGTGCTTGGTGCTTTGTCCAGGTCGTAAACCTCGGGGCCCGTGCTGAGGCGGAACGAGCGGATGGGCTTTCCTCTAACCGCACCAATGATTGTGTCCTGGCAACGAACGACTCTCTCTTCAGTGGAAAACCAGGCGCACCTGCAAGTACAATTTGCGTTGCGCACCGGGCAGGTGATGGGATTGTCTTTTTCGTCCGTCAAGTAACCTTGTGCTGAGATTTTTACTGCTTTGTATTTTGCGGGCATTATTAGAATCCTTTCCATGAAGAATAAAATCTATACAAACAACCACTATCATACTACTTGACGGGCAAATAGGTAAGAATTTATTGACTCGTTGTGAAAAAAAATGACGAAGTGTCTTAAAAAACAGAGACGAAGAAGGAATTTAGCTGAAGATTTAGGGGGTTAGGGTATTTTTGTAAGTGAGATTTTATCTTGAGTCGTCAGGCCGGCGGATCATACCTTGCAGGGCAAAGATAATTTCAGTGTCGGCGTCTTCGGCGGACAAGTAGAAAGACCACGACAGCGGTAATAATAACGATTACCAGCACTTCCTTTGGGCCGATCAGCACAGCCGCCATAACAATTCTGCCTCCCTGTTTATCCAGCCTGTATCCGGCAAATCTTTTTTCAAGCGTTTCTTCTGGCTGAGACTTTTACAGTTATTTTCGCCGAAAAGCAAGGAAATACTTGGGACGAGGTGCCCGCCGATGCTACTCTGCGAAGTAGCTCGCTACTCCGCAGGACGCCTTTCGGCGGAAGCACGAGAGGGGCGTATGATCACGGCCCGCGCTGCCGGCCTTACAATCCTTATTTTCTCAAGCTGGCTGGATGGAATTCTTGGGACGTCCAGGGGCAGTGTGATAACGTGTTCCTATTAGTCTGTCAAATTTGATTTGATAGCTTGGAAGGGTGGCAGCCTCAAGCGCAGCTTGGGGATGGCTTCTCCTGCATTAACCATCCCCAAGGCCTTCAGCCTTGAGGCTGCCACCCAACCGTGGGAATAACAACTTACAGATTTAAGCTTGACAGACTACTATTGGGTATTGTGGAAAAGTAGAAAATGTAAAGCGAATTGAAAATAATCGCCAATTGTGGTAAAAAGGAATGCAAAAATCAAAGATTAAAAATCAAAATTGTGGAATCGCCGCAAAGCGGCGATGACTTCCTTAATTTTGCATTTTGATATTT
>JABUBL010000258.1_pt1 | contig 14631 bp, 23 predicted proteins | sample 7240371 | NCBI WGS metagenome assembly JABUBL01 (sample SAMN07256343, study PRJNA390944) | subsurface metagenome | isolation source: Methane hydrate marine sediment | place: Pacific Ocean: Eastern North Pacific, ODP site 1244 | collected 2002
GCACTGGTATTTCTACAAAGCAGCCTCCTCGTCTATCTTCTTGACTCCAAACTCTGAAGGCAATATAATTTATCCTGAAAGGCGGTAAGCGGACCTTACCTTTTGCCTGCCTAGGGGATTACTTGACATAAAGTGAGAGTAACCCAGTTAATAGAGTCCTTGCCTTTTAAGCAGGGTGTGGTGAGTTTGAATTCCGTCTCTCTAAGGGCTCGTAGCTCAGTGGCAGAGCGGGCGGCTCATAACCGTCTGGTCGCAGGTTCGAATCCTGCCGAGCCCAGTTAATTTTTAAGAAGAACTGATTGATGATTGGTTCTACTTTTTTGTTTTGTTATATAACAGGGGAGCACTGGGGACAAAACCAGGTATAAAAGCCCATTTATCCGACATAACATACAGCTAGTTTCATAATTGAACACCCAATGGTCTTGATGGGTTATTATGGTTGCTTCCGGTATGTAGCTATTTCTGACTTTATGAAGCCACATCCTACCAGGAATTTCTTGAGTTCCTTATCTTTATCGCTAACGTTGATCCTCATCCTGGCATTTTTACGCTTACACTCATTCTGAAACGCTTCGACCAAGGATCGGCCTATCCCTCTATGCCAACAATCTTCGCGGATACCAAGCATGTCTATCCAGCCGACCTGGTTACCCCGATAGAGAGGGCCTGCTCTGAATGTGTGACTAAACATGGACCGGCTTCGTTCTTCTTTCCCTATAACTCCCACCAGAAAGCCAACCACTTCACCCTTTAGTTCAGCAACAAATCTTAGCTTAGGATGATAGACTATCCAATAATTTTCAAAAGAAAACGGCCAAGTAGTCACTCGCCCTTTGCCAAATAGCGAACGATCTATTTCATTTACTTTTGGTAGGTCGTCTTCAACCATGCTTCGAATCTTAATGTCTCCCTTATTCTGAGTCATAACTATCTCCTTACACTATAGTAATAGTTATTATACAGCAGTGATCTCTGAAGTTTCCACTAATTTTCAAGACCACATTATACCGCTTTCGCTGACTATATACACATTTATTTGAACACTTCAACAGTTTCTTATAATATTATTCTTATTAACCATTCCATATGGCTGCTTTAATATCTATGAAAAGGGGAGCAATTAGAGCAAAACCAAGCATAAAAGCCCATTTGACTGACATAACATATAGATTGTGCGACTCGTAATTTAGCTACGCTAGGTGACATAACCAGCGAAATAGCTCAAGAGAATAGCCTCAGGCATAACATAATGTCTGGGGCTTTTTTATTTATTTTAGCACCTTAACAACTGAATACTGGGTAGGTGGTGTTCCGAGTCAAGGTGCAACTAGGCGAAACTGCCGCAGAGAGAAACGGGCAGAACTAACTGAACCACCAAGTAGGAGTGTCCCTAAATAGACCGAGGCTGTAATACGCAAAGTAGCAGGGGCTTGCCTCGCACCATCAGGGTAGTTGGTTGCCTAGACTAATAAAAACAAGGTTTGAAAGAGCAACGAAAGTGAGAAAACTAGGCGGAGATTCAACCGCCAACTACCCGCCCAGTACTGAGGGGTTAAGGAACATTAAAGAAGGGAAATATTGTAGCCGAAAGTATCAAAAATATGAGTCAAAAGGTGCCATATCAGAACACAGGCGGCAGTAATATGGAGGCGATAAAAAAGGGAGGTGATACTACTATGGCACAATCAATCAGAAAGAGGCTTGACGGGAATCTACCCCAATTCCTTGAGGATGTGAAGAGGTATGGAAGGTGGGAGGCAATGAGGCGGTGGAATCTTGAGAAAAGTTATCTGCCGGTATCGCGAATAATCTTGGAGGAGACGGGCAATGAAAACTACGGGCTTAATCCTACTACTGGTTCTTATGCTACCCAGGGCATTCAAGGTCTTCTTCGAGAATTTGTGGCTGCTTTTGCGAACTACATCATCAGGAAGGAATCAGAGAACAAAGAGCTGAGGATGAGGCTCGAAACTCACACTGTTAAAACCAGAGAGGTCGAGCAGAATCTTGCCGACGAGATGACCGGGCTGATGGAAGTCCTGAAGTCCAGCATCCCGGATGCCTAAGACAAGGAGGGTGAACAGTGCCAGCATCTACCAATGGCACACTAAAAGCCGATGTGAGGAGCCTGCTCTGGTATGGCAAGGAGAAAGCCCGGACTGGGAAGGAGCTGGCTAAAATGCTTGGCTTTAAGGATGACCGGCAAATACGCCTCGCCATTAGAGGAATAATAGCCGATGGGCTACCGGTAATATCTTCTGTTCATCCGCCCTATGGCTATTACATCGCCGACTCCCCGGATGAAGTAATGGAACACCTGGGCGAGTTAAGGCACCGGGCTCTTGAGGTTTTAGGCCGGTATAAGGATCTCAAAATAGCGGCCCGGGAGATATTACAGCCTTGCCAGCTCGGACTACTGTAAGGAGGAAACCAATGAATGAACAGAAGGGGCTGGATAGACCTGAGTTGAGGGAGAAGATAGCCGAACTTATATGGAGATTTACTCGGATAAGAACAAAGGCACCCAAATGGGCTTTGCTAGAGGAATTCCAGAAGGAGATTATCAGAAAACAGGCTGACCAAATTCTAGCCCTCATTCCTGATATAGAAGAACTGGGTTCTACCTTTAAGAGGATAGAAGAAGCCAAGCGTGAGGAGGGGGAGAGGATGCTTATAGGTCTAAGGCTACTGCTTGATAAAGGGTTTAGCTTGAAGGAGGCTATCTCCGCTACCGAAGACGCAATAGAGGAGCAAGCCCTGAAAGGAGAAAAACAATGACAACAAAGACTTATCCTGAAACAAGGTACTGGGGCAAGAGAATCTCAGAGTGTGGTCATCAACCAGTCTATAAGCAACTCCTGCCCGATGGCGAACCCACTGAACTATCACCTGCTCCCAGCCAAAAGTTGCGTAACCATTCCCCGGACGGCTTTCAGTGGGGCTATGGCGGGTCAGGGCCAGCACAACTAGCCCTTGCCTTGCTCCTCGATGTAACCAGTAGCCCTGATGTTGCTCAAGCTCATTACCAGGATTTCAAGTTCCACCTAGTTGCTTCCTGGGGGGAGGAGTGGTCCATCACCAGTCGGGAGATCCTGGAATGGCTGGCTAGAATGGGGACCCTAGAACTAGAAAAAAAGGTGCTGACCAACAGGAACTGAGAGGAAATGAGGATTAAAGTTCTAGTCGCAATAGAGGACTTGCTTGACCACATTAGCCCCAGGCTAGGGGATTTGTGGTTCGAGTACATAGTTTGTGCCTACTATAGAAGCCACAGACAATGGATGTAAAAAAGGAGGTAGACAATGACCACTCTGGTAGAGAAAAGCGGGAACTGCTATTTCTGTGGAAAAGAAGTGACTTCTGAATATTACTGCTATGGTTGTAAACACTATGTGTGTGAAGACTGTGAAGACTACGATACATTTGATAGACCATCGGGGCTTCATAAAGTCGAAGACCACAAGAAACCCAAATAGGGACGCACAAGTATTCTTATGTTAAGGAGTGAAGGATGATTAGTTATTGTGAAGATTGCGGTGAATATCTTGGTGACTATGTTGATGGCAAATTATATAAGTTTGGCAAACTAGTCACCGAGGAACACAGATGTCCAGGGCTGGAAGAAGAGCCAACCAGGGAAGAGGTTAAACGATATATGGCAGAGCGAAAGGCAGGTAGAGCAGACAGTAAACCTTTCATTGGGAAGTGGACGGGTAACTATGGGAGAGACATAGATTTAACATAAGTTCCAGATAGTACGACTGAGGAGGTTGACAATGAAAGTTCCTGCATCGACCTAAAGTAAGGTTTTAGCCAAAGAGATCCGTAATTTGAAGATAGAAAAGGTGAAATATATGAAACCCATTATATTAAAAGGAGGTAAGCATGGCAGAGGCTAAGGGACATTGCAAACACGGGGAATTTCTACTCCGGGAGGGTTGCGCTCAGTGTATTGCCGAGAAGAGGGCGGAAGCGGAGGTCAATTCACCGAAGAATATCAAGAAGAGGATAAAGGCCGTTCAGCCAAAAGAAGAGGTCGGGGAGCCGATTAGAATAACATCGTCCTTATTAGAGGAATCAGCGACCGCTATCATAAAGGTCGACCCAGCAATAATGCCATCATTCGCCAAGCATCTGGAATCAGCACAGCGCATCGTGAAGATAGCCGCCTCTCGAGAAATCATAACTGAAGAAGATGCCAAGGCAGCTAATGACGACTTGACTGTCATGGGCGAACTTAGGAAGGCGGTAGAGGTAGAACGCAAGTCATTCACGGTGCCACTCAACGACCATCTAAATGCTATCAATGGAGCCTATAAGCTAATAACCGGTCCGCTCCAAGAAGCTGACCAGATTACCAGACGGCTCCTGACAGCCTATAAGGTAGAACAGCAACGGAAGGCAGCCGCAGCCGAGAAGCTGAATCAGGATGCCATCGACCTTGCCCGGCGCCAGGCTGAGGCCAGCGGTACTGGAGAATTCACGGTAGATACAAAGCCAGTTCCAGTTCCCTTTGCACCGAAGCTCACACGGACTGACCAAGGCAAGTCTGGGCTAGTCGACCACTGGAAATTCCGCATTGTCGACCTTGAGAAGCTCCCGAGAGAATACATGGTGCCAGATGAAGCCATGCTCAATTCTATTGCTCAAAAGCAGCACGATAAAAAGCAGGTGCCTGGAGTTGAATTCTACAACGAGCCAAGTCTGAGAGTGACGAGGTAGAGAATGGAATTACCATTTGCTGAAGATATCGGTCATTACTGGCAGACAAGTAATAGTTCACCTGACACGTGGCTAGAGAGGGCTAAAAAGCTGATTATGCAACTAGAGGGAACCATAGTGGCGGAAGGTTATGGTTTCGTGGAGGAGCATGGTGCCTATATGTTGGCTTTCAAGATAGGCGGGGACAGCTTTAAGGTCGTCTGGCCGGTTTTGCCTACCAGGACAGGGAAGTCATTGGCTGCCAAGCGACAAGCGGCCACCCTGCTATATCACGACATAAAGGCTAAAGCGATGACCGCTAGTGTTTTGGGAGCAAAGGTTGCCTTCTTCTCGTATCTGATGTTAGTAGATGGAAGAACAGCGAGTGAATTAGCCACGCCGGAGTTACCCGGAGCATTCCCATTTCAATTAAAGCAGGGGTGAATAGATGCCGATTTATGAAGAGGAAGGGAGAGTAACTAGGGAAGAGCTGCTTGACCTGAGTAAGCGCAATCAGTGTAAAGAGTGCGGCGAGCCTCTGGCTGTCTTCATAGACATGGATTCAGGTAAAGCGTTTTTAGCCTGCAACGATTGGCGCCGCTCTCACCACGAGGGCATCGAGAGAGAGGCTAGTCGCTATGAAATGGAGGGGTTAGCGTCCCTTAATATACCAACGAGGAGGGAAATTATGACACAAGACTACGGAGAAGTAAAGACAAGAGCACTTGAAAAGTCTAGGTTACCTATGACTGGAGCACTTACTAAGCCACAGGCAATGGACATTCTAAAACTCGTCTACCCTGATGTGCCAGAGGATGAGATAGTCAGAACCGCTATCCTCTGCCGAGACTTCGGTCTTCACCCACTGATGAAGGAAGTCTATATTTTAGGCTTCAAGAATAGCAGGACTGGAAAGACTGACTATTCTACTGTTATCGGTATCTCAGCAAGCCGAAAGATGGCAGCCGACAGGAAAGGGGCTTACTCGTTCCTTGACGGCACACCGAGGGTAGCCACCTCAGCGGAGATTATCAAGCAGTTCGGCAAGGATAGCGAGGAAGAAAGGGATAATCTCATTTCAATCTGCTGCCTGAAAGGTGAAAAAGGCAACGAGGCCACCGGCTTCGGGTTATGGCCAAAAAACAAAGAACCTTACGGCACTGACAAAGGTAACACCAAGCGAAATATGGCGAATATCCGAAGCGAGAGGCCTGCATATAATAGACTGCCTGGAGAAGCATTGCCCCAAATTGAAGTCATCGATGAAGCCTATGCCCAAGTGCCGGACATTGGCAAGGTGGATACTATAACTGGTGAGATTGTCGAGGGTGAGGCAAGGGAAATTAAAGACACAGAGGCACCTAAAGAGCACTGGTGTGCTGAGCATAATTGCGCTTTCGAGCTGAAGAAAAGTAGGTTCGGTAGTTTCTATGCACACAAAATTAAAGGTGGCTGGTGCAACGAGAAGAAAAAAGATGAGGCTTCAAAAGAAGAGACCGGGGAGCCAGAGCCAGAACCTGAGCCAACGAAACCAGAGCGGGATCCGAGCACTATCAAGACCCTGAATGAATTATATAAAGCCTGTAATGAGGACTTCAAGATCCAACCAGACCAGGTTGTTAAGGAACTAGGAGTTAGCTCCCAGACCGATATTAGCGACACGCCCGAGGAGTGTTACCGGAAGATTGCAGCAGTCAGGTAATAAATAGTTGGCAAACGCCAACAATTAAAAAGGAGGAATCATGGAGCAAAAGGTAGAAATCAGGAAGATAGACAACATCAAAACCCAGACCGGGCTGAGGAAGATTATGGACAAGGGTGAGGTAGTGGAAACTAAGCTCATCACCAAGGTTACTTTCGAGGCAGAGATGGACCCACACGAAGTCAGCCAGATTCACCGGCTCATCCAAGGTGGCCATGAGGTCAATATCGATGTCTCTTCCCCTCAGCTCATCATGAAGGGTCTCGAGACCGAGACCTAGAACCTTAAAAATGTAGCTTGCTGGTGGCTAGTATCGGGTTAACGGGGTTGTAGCCTTAAAATGGTGGAGGGGAGCCAGCAAGAGTACCAGCTACCCGAAAGGGCAGGGGAAAATGAGGTCAAAGTTGTTCAGGGTTTCCTGGCTCCGGATACTAGCTGGTAGTAGCGGGGGTGTTCGGGAAATCAAGGCCAGGTCTGAACTAAGCCTGCTTTTCATCCCGTCCAGTGTGGCGCCTTGACTGTAATCTGGGTCAGCACCCCCGCTACCAAATAGAGGTGAAAGATGACAGGAGGACAAATTGGTTTCTGGGTGATAATTTCGCTGCTTGTGTTAGTTACAGTGGCTACAATTATCGACTCCTGGCGGAGAGGGCGTAAGGGAAAATGAGGATATATATAGCTTCTAGTTGGAAACAGCAGAAGCGCGTCTTAATGCTGGCAGAGAGATTAGAACAAGAAAGCTTTGAAGTAGATGCCTTTTGCCGCTCTACTGATAAGCGATACTCATTCCATTGGTCGGAGCTTGTAGACAATGAGGATGAGCTAGCAAACTATGATGCTATAGAATTTCTATCAGACGCCAGGACACAGAGGGCTTTCAAAGAAGACAAGAAATGGCTGGATTGGGCGGATACCGTAATTATGCTCACGCCTTGTGGCAGAAGTTCACACCTAGAAGCTGGCTATGCCGTTGGACAAGGTAAGAAACTCTATATCTATGGTCACTTCATAAAGGGTGAATTTGATGTGATGTATGGCTTTGCTGATGGATTATTTAGAACTGAGGAATTAGAGGAGTTAATAAGAATTCTGAGACTGAGGTCGGTAGATGCCAAGAGGTAGATTCCTAAGCAAAGACATTAGCCTCGATGAGAAGGTAAATGCCCTCTCCGATGATACAGCACGTCTTCTTTTTACTTGGCTAATACCTCACCTAGACTGTGAGGGCCGACTACATGGAGACCCCACAACAGTCAAAAGTATAGTATTCCCGCGGCGTAAGATTTCTGTGCGGAAAGTCGAAAAATATCTTCAAGAAATTGCAGAAAAAAAACTAATTTTGCGTTATTCCGTTGACGGAAATGCTTATTTGTTGTCACCGCACTTTGAAAAACACCAAGTGGGATTACAAAAAAGCAAGGAAGCGCAGTCTCAAATACCGCCTCCTCCTCCAGAGTTACTCCAGAGTTACTCCAGAGTTACTCCACCACAAGTAGAAGCTGAAGTTAAAGCTAAAGTTAAAGCTAAAGTAGAAGATGCACCAGTAGCATCATTCGTTGCTTATAAAGAAAAACTGCGGGTTAATTACCCAGAACTAGATATTGAGGAGGAATGGGAAAGGTGTCAGATATGGTATAGAGACCATAAGAAGTCAATAAAAAGCCCTTCATTAGCTCTGGGTAATTGGTGCAAGAAGGAAATGGAAATAAAGAAAGATAAGAAAGGAGGTCAAAGTGGAGCACATAAGCAAAGCTCTCGCCGACTACCCAAAGTCTACCGACCTCCAGAAGTTATCTTTGGAGACAAAGATGGCTGACCAAGATACAATCAAGAGTTGCGAAGAGCAGAAAGCCCAGATGGGCTATGCCCCTAATCCACACTGCAAGGTATGCCATGGCGCCGGCTATGTTCATCCCCGCGGTGATGATGGGAAGCCGGACTATTCCCAGGTTGTCGATTGCCAAGCAAAAGGCTGTATTGTGGATCAGAAAAGGATATATCAGTCTACGGAGTCTTACATCAAGGAGAAGGGCGTGAGCAAGTTCAATAACTTCGATAACTTCAAGCCGGTTCTCGGCGCTGAGACCACCCTAGAAGCCTTCAGGGATATCGCCCTTAATCCTGATGCCCCACCTCTTCTTATGGTTTACGGCACCACTGGCAACGGAAAGACTCATCTATGCGAAGCTACAGTCATCGAGCTATTGAAGCGCGGTGTTGACTGCCGGCTGTGGGCTGTGGCTGACTTGGTTAGCAAGTTAAAGGAGTCTATCCCTGAAAACACCACAGAGTTGCTGGTCAACAGTCTGAAAAAGCTGCCGGCGCTGATATTGGATGAGTGGGGTCAGAACTATGGCTCTATGTGGGAGCAGCAAAAGCTGGAGGAAATCTTTGTGGCTCGGGAGAGGGCAGAGCTGATAACTATAATCACGAGCAACCTAGAGCCGGATCAGCTGGACAAGCTACCAGAGCGAGTTGTGTCCAGATTCCGTGATAAATCTCAGGCGAGGCTTATCCTGAATGCTGCGCCTGATTACCGGCCTAAGAAGAAAGCCAGGAGGTTAAAAGGTGGAAATTGAAAGAAAGCGGGCCAGGAAAAGAGTAAATCGGCGCTGGAAACTGGCTGAAACTTGGTGGTGGAAGCAAACCGGCTGGAAACGCTTGGGGCATATTCGGCGAGGCGTATCCTGTGCCGACTTGTCGAGTCCGATGTTCAGCCTTGATGTGACAACTATGAAGAAGATGCCGGCCAAGATAGAAAAGGAAATGCTTGACGCCGAATATCATGCCCAGTCAACACAGACAGCCATTGTGGCTATGCACGCTGAAGGCGAGGATATGAAGCGGGGAGTAGTTATGATGCGGGTCAGTGAATTTCTGGCTTTGCATAGCGGAAAGAAGGGGTAAACATTTAAGCCCGAAATGTATAGTAAATAAAGGAGGTATCGTTAATATGAAAGAGCAACTTCAAGAGCTATTGGCAGTCATTGAAGAAAACGAGAGTAGGGGAATAAAACTGGTCAGTATATCTCGCCTATGGGTGATGTGGAACGCCAAAGAGATGTCTGCTGATGAGTTCATTAGAAAGCTCACAGCTGTAATCAAGAAGGAGATAGGTGTTGCTTGGCAAGATTTCTGCAAGGGGGCGTCCGACCATAGCAGAGGGTGAAGACCCCCTTGCGGCCTTGTTTATATAGGATACATTTCGTTACCAAATGTATAGTGATGGAATATGAAAGATTTGACGCACATAAGCCTGTTTGCCGGGATAGGGGGGATAGACTTGGCCGCGGAATGGGCTGGGTTCAGAACAATTCTGTTTGTGGAGATAGACTCGTTCTGCCAAAAGGTGTTGGGGAAGTATTGGCCAAATGTGCCGATAATAGGAGACATTAGGGATGCCACGAAAGAAGAAATTATGGCCCACGCCAACATCGGGGAGGGCAGACCAAGGATTGAGCCAAAGCCAATTCAAAAGGCACAGTTTCAACTTAGCGCAAAGCGTAGAATTGGGAAACAGGATGGGGAAAGCCAATCAATCCGCCCAGTTACCCTTGTTACCGGCGGATTCCCTTGCCAGCCTGTTAGTGTCGCCGGGAAGCGAAGAGGCAAGGATGACGACCGCTGGCTCTGGCCGGAGATGCTTAGGGTCATATCGGAGGTCAGGCCCGCTTGGGTTGTTGCAGAGAATGTTGCTGGACTCCTCCACATGGGGTTCTACGATTGTCTATCTGACTTGGAGGGTTGTGGCTATGAAACAATCCCGTTTGTTATTCCAGCTTGCGGTGTCAACGCCCCGCACCGGAGAGATAGAATCTTCATTGTTGCCCACGATGACAGAGTTCGATGCGAGTTGCGGCGACCTGAAGGGAAAGGAATACACCGGGAAGACAAGACACGCGATGAAGCTGATACAGGGGGCAAGGATGTGGCGGACTCCGAGTGCGAGCGATGGGGAGGGAGGCATAATGGAGATGAGGGAAGAGGCATCAGGGCATTACAAGCTGAGAGACCAAGTGCAGGAGATAAACAAGAGGATGTGGCCGACACCCGCCGCGCGGGATTCCAGGACATTCAAAGGAGCAGCCAGGATACCTTACTGGCAGGGCGGTCAACCACTTGTGACGGAAGTTGGTGGGACACTGAACCCGAATTTTGTATGTTGGCTAATGGGCTTTCCGAAAAATTGGACGGAGGTATAGAAGATGGTAGGACAATCAATGCTGGCAAAGAGGGCACACTATTTTGTTGGGGAGAAGTGCGAAGACTGTGGAACGACTGCCTGTCTAGGGGTTCACCACATAGATGGAGACAGAACCAACAACTCGCCAGAAAACTTGCGGACATTCTGCAACGCCTGTCATACCCGATGGCATTGGCAGAATGGGAAAAAACCTTGGCGGTTACACTCTGCTACTTGCACAGTATGCGGCAAGCCTGCGAAGCGATTGGGGCTATGCGAAACTCATCGGTCACGGTTGATGAGGCATGGCAGTCCTTATCTGAAGAAGATAAAGATTGGGTCAGAATGGCATCTAGTCAAGGTAGATTCGTAGCTGAATGGCCAGGAGTTCCAACGGTTGCTACTGGGGTAAAGAACCGGGTGGACCGACTTAAATGTTTAGGCAATGCCGTGGTGCCACAGCAGATTTATCCGATACTAAAGGCGATTGCAGATATAGAAAAGTGTAGTGATGGAAGCATTTTATAAGGATAACCACAACACGATTTACTGCCTAGACTTTCGCAAGAATGAGCTGCCGAATGAGAGTGTTCAAATGGTATGCACTTCCCCTCCTTATTGGGGCTTGCGCAAATACTCTGGTGAGCAGGAATTGATATGGGGTGGTGAACCTACTTGTGAGCATGATTGGATTAGCAAAAATCATAAAGATACTAGAGGAGTTGAGGGAAGCAATCTGGCTGGAAGGATACCATACAAAGAAGGCGAGGCTAGAATAAATTATATTGATGGCTTCTGTTCCCTCTGTGGTGCCTGGAAAGGTGCTTATGGATTAGAGCCTACACCTGAAATGTATATTGAGCATACCATTGAGATATTAAGAGAGATTAGAAGAGTGTTAAGAAAAGATGGAGTATGTTTTTGGAACATTGGTGATTCCTATGCTACATCTCCAGCAGGCAATAAGGAAATGAAGGCTTGGAAGGATGAGCAAACGGGTAAAAGTGGTAGATACAGATTAGAGAACTATCGGCGTGATTTACCGAAAGACTTTGGCAATCTCAAACCCAAAGACCTCTGCCTCATACCCTTCAGAGTAGCCATCGCAGCTCAGGAAGATGGTTGGTGGGTAAGGTCAGTTATTATCTGGTCAAAACCAAATCCTATGCCAGAGAGTGTAACTGATAGACCTACTGAGAGCCACGAATATATCTTGATGCTGACTAAATCAGGCACATCTCAATACTGGACACACCGAGACCACGAAAGCACAAGGACACAACCAAAGCCTGATTATAGATGGCAGAAACATAGCGAGCCAGATATGAAGGCAATAGCCAAAGAGATTGGAGGTATGTCTCAAAGAACTGTCTGGGAAGAGCGTGATGGTGAAGATAGGGGATGGCGTGAGGCTGCGGAGCGCCAGCACTCAACAATCCTTGAGGAGACAGATATTAAGCCCGAAGGCTGGACACCTAAGAATAAGATGGGATGGGATAGAGTAAACCTCTGGAAGGGACACGATTATTACTGGGATGCGGATGCGGTGAGAGAAAAGACAGAATTGGAAGCCGATGTTCACTGGCCTGCTAGCAGGGGTAAGAAATCACAATTAAATGCAGGACAACCAATCAAGTCTGGCACTTGGGATATGTCAGATGAGAGGTATAGACCAGCCCACCGCAACATCCGTTCAGTATGGGAGTTCCCAACACAGCCATATCCCGAAGCCCACTTTGCAGTATTCCCAGAGAAGTTACCAGAGATATGTATTAAGGCAGCCACGCCAGAAGTAGGGTGCTGTAGTAAGTGTGGGGCACCGTGGGAAAGGATAACTGAAACATCTTATAAGCAACATAGACAAAAAGGCAAATGGGAAGATAGGTTACAAAATCCTGATGGGTATAACCGTAGCCCAGGGATGAGTAAGTATGGCACCGCAACAAAGATAAGTGAAACTCTAGGCTGGCAACCCACCTGTAAGTGTAATGCCGATAAAGTGCCCAGTATGGTCTTGGATCCGATGATGGGAGCTGGCACGACTTTGTGGGTAGCTAAGAAGTTGAATCGGTATGCAGTGGGCTATGATACAAGCGTGGAATATTGCCAGCTCGCGGTGGATCGGTGCCGGCAGCAGGTATTGTTATGAACTATACATATTACGCCCAAATGTTAGGAGGTGAATGATGGGGACTGAAGATATAATGCTCGCCACTATGGAGGAATTTGAGGACACCTCTGAGAATAAGTTGGCGTTGGTCATTAACTGGATAATGATGGAGCAGACTAAGGCAAAGGATGACCATAGAGTTTGCTTCTGCAATCTTGAGGGCAAGAGGTTTCGCAGCATCAAGGCGGCAGAGGTTGCTATAGACCGTGGCGAGTTCTGCGCCTGCGTTGAAGATGATTAACAAAAGAAGAGCAGATGTATAGTGAAATGAAAGTCTTGCTGATGGATTTAGATGTTATTAAACAGCGGCGCCCCTTCCCTAACCTAGCGCTGATGAAGCTCTCCGCCCATCACAAAGCGAAGGGAGATGAGGTATATCTAAACTTCCCTCTGCAGCAACCGGATATCTCTTATGCCTCCTGTGTGTTTACTTGGCACTCCAAGTGGAAGGCAAAGGTTCCCGATGGAGCAACACTCGGCGGCTCAGGGATTGACCTCAAAGCGGAGCTCCCACCCGAGGTGGAACACATTATGCCTGACTATAGCTTATATCCCGATGTCGATTTCAGTATGGGCTTTACTTCCAGGGGTTGCTTTCGAAAGTGTCCTTGGTGCATAGTTTCAGAAAAAGAGGGGGCATTAAAGCCATGGGCTAGCATCTATGAGTTTTGGGATCGGCGCCATAGGAGAATTGTCCTACTGGATAACAATTTGCTGGCAGCTCCTAACTGGCGGCGGACTATGGAAGACCTGATAGCTGAGGACCTCGAGGTTGATTTCAACCAAGGCTTGGATATAAGGCTGGTAAATGAGGAGAATATAACCTTTTTAAGATTGGTTAAAGCTAAACAGTTAAGGTTTGCCTTTGATGAAATGGTTTATGAAAAAGCATTGCGTAAAGGAATTGAGCTACTGCTGGCCAATGGGCTAGGCTCAAGGAAGCTCTCCTTTTATTTTCTCCACGGTTTTTCTGAAGATGACATGTGCGTAGAGAGGCTAAAAATTCTCGCTTCCTACAATGTGGAGGTCTACCCGATGGCATATAGGGGACTGGATGGTAAAGAACCACGGAGGAGAATATTAAAGGGTATTGAAGATATACCCTTGTTGCACGGACCGCGCGGAAACATAGATAAGTTTCTGCGACTAATCGGGAGACTACCGGAGTAACTGATGAAGAACTGGTATAGCTATAAGTCAAAGGACAGGAAAATTCGGGGATATGTTTCAGCTAAAGATGACAATGAAGTGGCCCGCCTATTTGGTTATCCCAGGGAAGAGATGGTGATTGAGCTCGTGAAATGGAATGGCAGGGAGTTTGTGAAGTGCCAGAAAACGAAGTAGACTTGAAGAAAGATAAGGAGTTGGTGCTGAGAGACCTAGAGCATCTTCTTCTAGCAGGTTATGGTGAGCTTGTCGTTAAGGTGGCTGACCACAAGGTAGTTGATGTAAAATATGATGTTCATCGTATAATAAGTAAGGAGGATAAGGAGAAAACTGAATAGCTGACCTGGCCCGGAGGCATTAGCTGACCGGGCATATACAGGAGGCGAACTTTTACCGGATTCGATCCGGTGGGTTCGTCTCTTTTTATTAGGTGAGAAGATGAAGATTGAGTGGCCATTGTTCTTGTGTATTTCACCTGAAGCTCTTGCTAAATTGATTTTATATCAGGAGAAGGAATACCATCTGCGGTTAGATATTCTCTCTCTGCCTGAAGCTAGAACCCATCTTGATATGAAGGGAGAATCGCTAGAAGAAATCGCTAGGGTTATGCGCCAGCCGCCAAGCCGTTCGAGGGGTGAAAGTGGCTAAGGATTGCCGGGATTGCCGAAGCTATAAAGACTGCTCTGGCAAACCATGGTATCACTA
>JABUBL010000259.1_pt1 | contig 14585 bp, 10 predicted proteins | sample 7240371 | NCBI WGS metagenome assembly JABUBL01 (sample SAMN07256343, study PRJNA390944) | subsurface metagenome | isolation source: Methane hydrate marine sediment | place: Pacific Ocean: Eastern North Pacific, ODP site 1244 | collected 2002
TGCAGGAGCAAAACAATAATACCGGTATTACTACAAAAACAATAGCGTTTTTCAGCATAGCATATTCCTCCTTTCAAAAGGTTACATAAGATTTCTTAAGTATTCAATGATACCGCCGAGGCTGTCCAGAGTCAAAAACAGTATTGACAAAATTGCAATGACCCACATCGCCGGCTTGACCTCTCTTGCCTTACCAGATACCATTTTTATAAGGGGAAATGAGATAAAACCAAAAGCTAATCCCGTACTTATGCTGTAACTCAAAGCAATCATTACTATTATGATGAACGCTGGAAACGCCTCTTCTAAATTCGTAAAATCTATTTTCTTAACTTCCTTCATCATAAACAGGCCAACCATAATAAGAGCCGGTGCGGTTGCGTACAGCGGCACTATTGCTACAATGGGTACGAATAATAGTGCCAGCAGAAATAAAAGGCCCGTAACTACCGAAGTCAGGCCGGTTCGGCCTCCCTGCTCGATTCCTGTCGCTGATTCGATATAAGCAGTAGTAGTTGACGTCCCCAGGAGAGCACCTATTACAGTTGCGACAGCGTCGATTCTCAGCAGTCTGTCCAGGCCCTTTATTTTATTATTTTCATCGACCATCTTTGCCTGGTGACAGCAGGCTACCAGCGTTCCGACACTGTCGAACATATCTATAAAGGTTAAGGTAAAGATGCTTCCGAAAAAGCCCCATTTCAGAGCGCTGAGAATATCGAGTTTGAAGGCGATGGCGCTTATGTCGAGATGGGAAGAAATAAATTGCTGAGGTAGTTCTATTTTTTTGCAAATTGCTGCCAATATCGTAGAGGCGAGGATACCAATGAGAAGGGCACCTCTTATTTTTTTTATTTCTAAGTAAATCATCACAAGCAGTCCGAAAAGACCGATGAGAACTGTCAGCCTTAGCGGTCCAGCCGAGACAAACGTAATTTCATCCTTGACGATAATACCGAGGCCTTTTAGGCCTACAAAGGTGATAAATAGACCGATGCCGACAGCAATAGCGGAGACAAGAGAAGTCGGTATTGCTTCAACGATTTTTTTTCTTAATCCCGCCAAAGTCAATATTAAAAAGAGCAGTCCGGAAATAAACACGACGCCCAGAGCGGTTTGCCAATTCATTTTTCCCGAGGCTACCAGAATGGCGAAGAAGGTATTAAGGCCCATTCCTGGTGCCATAGCGATGGGGGCGTTAGCCAATATTCCTGTGATGATGGTGGTGGCGGCCGTTACTATGCAGGTAACGGCTATCAAGGCCTCTTTGTTCATCCCCGTCTTATCACTTAGAATATTCGGATTGGCAGAAATAATGTAAGCCATCGTAAGAAATGTCGTCAGGCCTGCTATAAACTCAATTCTGAAATTTGTCTGCCTTTTTTGGAGCTCAAAGTATTTTTTAACCATCTAAAGTACCCCAATTCCCACTTAGTAAGAAACTGCGAGCGAGAGGATTCGAACCTCCACGTCCCGAGGGACACAAGGACCTAAACCTTGCGCGTCTGCCAATTCCGCCACGCTCGCATTTTCGTGACTCGTCGCTCGTGTCTCGTGACTCGATGGAACCAAGAATGAAAATGGAGTCACAGAGTTTCATTGGCTATCCGTGGTTTTTTGTGATTTTCCTTCCGGCTCTGATATTTTTTCGATTCGCTGTTCAGCCTTCTTCAGTATTGTCCTGCAATGTTTAATCAAGGCCATCCCTCTTTCATATTGCTTGAGACTATCCTGCAGGGGTATTTGGCCCTGCTCGATTTTGCCGACAATATCGGTAAGCTCTTTGATTGCCTGTTCGAAGGTCATTTTGCCGGTGTTATTTTTCTGCTCGTTTTTTGCCATAATTAGACCCCGGTTTATTTGTTTCTATTTTGCTTTTTTGTTACCTTACTTTCAATCAAATTTTCCTGGGCAAGTTCGGTAATTATGTAATCTGTGATTTGGACATCCTCTAAATTCTTCACCAAAAGACCGGTTTTTTTATTAGTGGTAATGCTGTAACCTCGCTGAAGGACCGATTTTGGGTTCAGGCCGGCCAGGCGGCTCGCTGCTGCTGTAAGCTGCATTTGGCCTTTGTTGAAGATTGCCTTTATAGCCGTATTTGTCCGGTTTTTCAAATTATTCAAATCGACGGTTTTTTTGCCTAAGAGCCGATGCGGCTCAATCTTTCGGATTTGTTCATCAATTGCGTACAATCTTATCCGTGATTTAGCCAGCAATTGTTTTACTGAACCTGTAAGTCTTATCCAAAGCTCATCCGACAGTTGCTCAGCATTGTGGACCAGCAATTTCACTTTGGACTCTGCCCTTTCCTGAAGACGGGCCAACTGCTCTAAAACTTCCTGGATATCCGGCACTGCTGTGACACCTGCTTTTGTTGGTGTGGAGGCTCTTGCATCGGCGACCAAATCAGCAATTGTGGTGTCAATTTCGTGGCCGACGGCGCTTATGACAGGTATTTTCGAATCGAAAATCGCCCTGGCCAAAATCTCTTCATTGAACGTCCACAAATCCTCCATCGAGCCACCACCTCTGCCAACAATCAGGATATCGAGTTTGAGTTCTCTGTTGCGTTTGTTTACATCTCGTAAGGCTGCTGCGATTTTTTCTGCTGCTCCTTCACCCTGGACCGGCACGGGATAGAGAAACAATTTAACGCACGGCCAGCGGCTGTGAATACTATTCTTTATGTCGCCCACAGCAGCCCCTGATTCGCTGGTTAGTATCCCGATTCTTTCCGGATAAGGCGGCAGAGCTTTTTTATACTTATCATCAAACAGTCCCTCTGCTTCCAGCCGCCTGACCATCTGCTCAAAAACCAGTTGCAGTGCTCCGACGCCTGCCGGCACAATTTTTTCGACATAAAACTGATACTTTCCCTGTGGTTCATAAACATCAATAAATCCCGTTGCCAGAACCGCCAGGCCGTTCTCAGGTTTGAATTTGACCCTGCTGAAATTGCTTTTCCACATCACGCACGGCAATTGCGCATCTTCATCTTTAAGCAAAAAATAGCAATGTCCGCTTGTGTGATGTTTCCAGTCGCTTATTTCTCCGTTGATTGTCAGCCGGGAGGGGAGATTATTTTCCAGAATCCCCTTGATTAGCGTATTGACCTGGCTGACCGTATATATTCTGGTTCTGTTTTGCATCTGCCCGTTAATTATAAGCGCAAAGGCCCCGATCATCAATTCACAATCTGCCCGCCTCGATATGTTGATGTTTAGCGTTTGTACACAACTATACAGCAGTTAGCCATACTTAGCCGTTTGTTTACCGGACGTTTCGTTAGGGATTGCTTTGGCCGGCTGATAATTTCCTTGATTCGCAGGTCCTGATTTGATACAATGATTTTGTTTTATAAGGGTGGTTTATTTATTGAGGATGCGTGATGAACCCTTGGCTTGAAACTGTTGGTGTTGTTTTGGTAGCCCTGTTGGGGGTTTTTCTGGGTATTGTGTTTTCACGTTTTCGCAAACCGTACTGGATGTTGGGCTATTTTTTGTCTTTACTGCTCATTGCGATGCTGGTAGTAACCAGATACGCCGGTTCGCTGGCTTTTGTGCCGCCGTTTTTCTGGATTACAGCAGGGCGGGTAAAGTTCGTTGTTTTTTCTTTGGCTGTTACAATAGGCCTAACCTCGCCGCTATCGCGTCTGCCACGCAAATTCGAGAAGGTCGCAGTTTGCATCCTGATGGTTATGGTTGTGGCTTGGTTTTCTGTTTTGCCTTTTCTTGTTCCCGCTTTGATTAGGGGGTATCTGGCCAATCTCACAACAAGGGTTGATTCCAACGGCATCTGTTTTCAGAGTACAGATTATACCTGTGGCCCGGCTGCGGCGGTAACGGCTTTAAGGAAATTGGGTCTGTCCGCCCACGAAGGGGAATTAGCCATACTTTCTTACACAAGTCCCGTAGCCGGCACACTTCCATGGTGTCTTTACACAGCCCTTCAGAATCGCTACAGTGCTGAGGGCCTGAGATGTCAATACCGCCACTTTGACTCGGTTGGTCAGCTAAAACACGCAGGTGTTACTTTGGTTGTGGTGAGGGATACGCTTCTGTCGGACCACTGTGTTGCTGTGCTTGAAGTCTCGGACCGGAGGATTACTGTAGCTGACCCTGTTTTAGGCAAAAAGTCGCTGTCCTATAAGCAGTTCGAGAAAATCTGGCGATTTACCGGCATTGCCCTGAATCGTGACTCTATGCAGAGCATCTAATACGTTGTCGGATTGCTGACGGCACTCGGCGGCAAGTACCAAAATTTTTCCACTTTTTCCCAGCATACCAAATTGCTCTAAAATCAGCCTTAATTGTTCCCTGAATAACTTTCCGAGCGCGAGAATCGTAACATTACCCCTGGTTTATGGATTTTCTTCAAGAGGTGTGACATACAGTTGTCACACCAGCAATAAAGATGCGGGCAAATCCTGTTGAATAATAGTATTTTCCGTGAAGTAGATGAGGAAAATGCTTGTCAACTGTCAGAAAAACCCGGGCGGGCTAATTCCTATGGGGGGGAGCCCGCCGGGGCTAATTTCGATACTTCACAGCACTTCACAACCCCCCTTTTTTATTCGATACGTTTTCTGTAAAGCTTGGTCTGCAGGGCGTTTTTCCAGGCGGTCCAGTTTGAATCGCCAGGCTCGTTGTTAATCGCCGCAGTTACCTGATTTATCTTGGCGTCCAAATCATCAATATAATAGACCATAAAGGCTTCAGGCGTCGCCGGCAGCTTAGGCGAGCCGAAATCGTATTGGCCGTGGTGTGACAAAATAATATGCCCAAGGGCATCCAGTACCGTTTGCTCAATCTGCGTTCCCTTCACCGCCAGTGCGTCAGCCTTTTGATTCAATAAAAGGTAGGTTTTTGTAATATGGCCGATTAGCTGTCCCGAATCGGTATATGAAAAGGCCATATCGTAAGAAAGCTCTTCGGTTTTGCCCATATCGTGAATAAAAATCGCCGCTAAAACCAAATCGGCCTGCACCTGTTCGTACAACGGTAATATCGCAACTGCCACTCGCAGCATATTGTGGGTATGCTCCAGCAGCCCCCCGAGAAAATTATGGTGCATCGTTGTTGCAGCAGGGCAGGTGCAGAATTTTTCCATCAGCTCGCTATCAGCTAAAAACTCTCCAACCAGCGCCTTTAACTGGGAATTTTTTATCCTGCCTACGAGCTTTTTTACCTCCTCAAACATCTTCTTTGTGTCCTTGTCGGTTCGCGCCAGAAAATCCTCGATGCAGACTTTGCTTGCATCGACGACGCTGATGTTATTTACAACGATTTGCAGCTTATTTGCGTAAAGTTCGCTTCTTCCCTGTATATGGACAAAGCCGGGCTTCGGCAGCGAGTTGTAAACCGCCTCGGTAGCCTGCCACATCCGCCCGTTTAATTGGCCGGTTCGGTCCGAAAGGAACATCGCTATGTATAAATCACCCCGCGTTGTGCTTCGCAGAATCGGCTCTGTTACCATATAAATATCATCGATTGTTTCACCCGGATTTATTTCACTGATGAATTTATGTGCCATCGTTCACTCCGTTAATTTGGTAACAGGTAACTGGTAATTGGTTGTATCGATTTTTTATGCCTTAGGTATTTAATATAACTGTTCAGTTCTTTAGAATAGCATATCCTTCTTGCTTAAGTCCCTCTTTTCAAAAGTATATTTATTCATTCCACTCACTCCTCACCAATTAACTACTCGCCAATAACCAATCATATTGCCTAACCAGCGTTTATGCAAGAGGTGTTAGAAATTCTATGATGAATAATGCAATACACCCTGTTAGAAGTGGTGTCGCCAGAAGGCCAGTAAGCTCAATTGGTGCGGGATGGGATACGAAATATAATCTTGCAAGGCTCCGTATTTTGGGCTATATAGTGAGTTTTGAGTTGACGCAATATGATATACGCAGTGCGAGATACGAGATATGAGATACAGCAGGATGTTAATACCGACGGTCAAGGAAGTGCCCGCCGATGCGGAGATTACCAGCCATAGATTGATGATTCGGGCCGGCCTGATGCGCAAAGTCGCCAGCGGCACTTATACTTATCTTCCTCTCGGCTGGCGAAGTTTGCTCAAGGTCATCGCAATCGTCCGTGAGGAAATGGACAAAGCCGGCGCACAGGAAATCCTGATGCCGGCCGTTCAGCCGATAGAGCTGTGGCAGAAAACGGGCCGCGATGTTGACTACGGTGAAACACTGGCGACATTCACCGACCGCCACGGCCGCGGAAACATCCTTGCTCCCACCGCCGAGGAGGTGGTTACAAGTATTGCAGCGAACGAGATAAGCTCATATAAGCAGCTCCCGTTTAATATTTACCAAATCAACTTCAAATTCCGTGATGAGTTTCGGCCGCGTTTTGGCGTTCTGCGCAGTCGTGAATTCATTATGAAAGACGCATACAGTTTTCACACTGACGCCGATAGTCTCAACGAAACGTACAAAATTATGTACGACACGTACTCAAGAATCTTCAATCGCTGCGGCCTTGATTATGTGGTGGTCGAGGCGGAGGTCGGCGAGATGGGCGGCTCCGACTCACATCAGTTTACCATCCCGTGTGAAAACGGCGAGGATACAATCATTTACACCGGAGACGACTCCTATGCAGCGAATCTCGAAAGGGCGGTAGTAGACCCGTTGCCAAAAGAAAAAACAAAAGCCAAAATTCCACCGATGGAAGAAGTCCACACACCTAACATCGGCAGTATCGAAGCGGTTTGCGCCTTTTTGGAAACCGAGCCGAAGGATATGATAAAAGCTCTTATATATAGAACCCACACACTCAGAGAGTCCATTAAAGAGATGGGAGAATACGAGGCAGTCCACCGTGATGGATGGGATCGATGGGTTGGAGAGCCTCATTGGGTCAGTCACTACCTCGTACTGGTTCGTGGTGATCACCAAGTCAATGAAGAAAAGCTTGTTCAGGTATTGGGCGGGACACATGTTGGTTTAGTGGATAGTGAAAGCGAGATTGAGGAATTATCAGGAGCGAAGGTGGGGTTTGCTGGCCCATTCAATTGGTCTCACAAGCTTATTATCGACCACGCTATTGCGGCGATGGCAGTGGGTGTTACAGGCGCGAATAAGACCGACTATCACGTAAAAAATGTCGTGCCGGGTAGAGATTTTCCGCTCGAAGGTGAAAATGTTATTGTTGCCGACATCCGCTATGCCGTCGAAGGTGATAAACATAACGGCAAGAAGCTGCTCTTTAAGAAGGGAATCGAAGTCGGGCAGGTCTTCAAGCTCGGAACCAAATACAGCAAAAAACTTGGTGCAAAATTCCTCGATGAAAAGGGCAAAGAATCGCCCTGCGTTATGGGCTGCTACGGCATCGGCATAAACCGAATAGTAGCCTCGGCTATTGAACTCGGCAATGACAAAAATGGCATTATTTGGCCGATTAGTATTGCCCCGTTTGAGGTTTTGGTAACTTCCGTCAACCAAGACGATGAGCAAGTAGCTAAGGTTGCCGAGGACATCTACAACCAGTTACTCGATAGTGGTGTTGATGTACTGCTGGACGACAGGGAGCTGCGTGGCGGAGCGAAGTTCAAAGATGCCGACTTAATTGGCATACCGGTGCAGGTTACTGTTGGCATAAAGTCCGTCGCCAAAGGCGATGTCGAGATAAAGCTGCGCGCTGAATCAAAAAGCAAGAAAGTTCCTATTGAAAGAGCGGCTGATGCAACTATTGAGCTGGTCAATTCACTGAAAGAAAAACTAAATCCCTAAAGGCACTAATTGGCAACGCAAATGTGGGAGATGAAAGAACCTAAGCCGGTTAAGTTAATAGTTGGGATTTTGGCAACCAATGAGGATTGTTTGAGAGCGGCGATAGAGGCGCTGACGGCTGAGTTTGGCAAGGCTGATTTAATAAGCGATGTCTGGGCATTCACGCAGACCGATTATTACAAAAACGAAACCGGAGAAAATATTTTAAGGCAGTTTGTCAGTATTGAACCGCTTATTGACCCGGGCAAATTAGCGAAAATAAAGCACCAAACAAATAAGCTCGAACAGAAATTAGCGGTGAAGCTGAACCTTGACTTACCCAGGCCGGTAAATCTGGACCCCGGCGTAATTGAGGCTTCGAAACTGATTTTGGCCACAACAAAAAACTATTCGCACCGTATATATATCGGCAAAAAAATGTATGCCGAGGTAACACTTGTTTTTGACAAAGGCCATTGGCAGTCTTTACCATACACCTATCCGGATTACAGGCAAAAGTGTTACCACGATTTTTTCGACAAGGTCAGACGTCGATTACTGGAGCAGTTAAAATCGAAACATTAACCATATTAGCGATAGTTTTGTTGGCTGGCTCATTTGTGCTGTCGGTCATCTTAACAGCCGTTGTAAGAAAGCTTGCCAGCCTCGCCGGATTCGTATCGCATCCGGCAGCGGACAGATACCACCAGGCCGTTATCCCCCTTGGCGGCGGTATAGCAATCTTTGCTACACTAACTATTATTCTAATTGCTGCTGCGGTCGCGATAAGAATTTTGCTTGTCCCCGGGCGTTTTGATTGGCTTACAAAATTGGCTAACATCGACCCAGCAGCAATTTTGGGGAAAGTTAACCAGCTTGTAATTATACTGCTTGCCGTTTCCATCTTGTTTTTGCTCGGCCTATGGGACGACAAAAAGCATCTCGGGCCGTTTATCAAACTTGCCGTTCAGTTCGCGGTTGCAATAACGGCCGCCGCCCTTGCGGAGGTCAGAGTTGAGTTCTTCATAGAGAGCAAAATAATTACCTCTGTGCTGTCAGCGGTTTGGATAGTCTTGATTATTAATGCGTTTAACTTTCTCGACAATATGGACGGTGCTGCTGCCGGTATTGCGGTGATAGCAAGTTGCATTTTGTTCACTGCGGCCGCTATAAGCGGCCAGGTCTTTGTGGGCGGCCTGGCACTTGTTTTCATCGGGACATTGTCAGGGTTTTTGGTGTTCAATTTCCCGCCGGCCAAAATCTTTATGGGTGACGCCGGCTCGCTTGTGGTGGGCTTTTTTTTAGCACTGCTGACTCTGCGCACCACCTATTATCACGAAGCTCAAAGCGGTCAATGGTATCCGGTTTTTATGCCTCTGGTTGTTATGGCGGTTCCGCTGTATGATTTCATCAGCGTAACCCTGCTGCGGATAAGGCAGGGTAAAAGCCCCTTTGTTGGCGACACCCAGCATTTTTCCCATCGATTGAAAAGGCACGGATTGACCGATACCCAAACGGTTCTGACACTATATCTGGCTACACTCTGCACCGGCCTTGGCGCAACTTTTCTCTATCAGGTCAATCTGGCCGGTGCAATTCTAATCTTCATTCAAACAATTATGGTATTAGCCATCATCGCTATCTTTGAAACCACCACGAGAAATGACAAAATTGCCGATTAATTTGGATTTTTCGAAAAGTAAAGGCCGAGTGATTTTGGAATATATCCTGCTTGGCCTGTGCCTTTGCGTAATTGCGCTTCGCACGACCTTTACCGAGGGCCTAAGTGCGCAATCAGCCAGTCAGCTGATTAATCTCGGTGAGAGTGTATACAGCTTATCGGTGTCGGCTGTATTGATATTGTCATTTGTTTTCTGGTTTGTATGGGGCTTTTGCAGCAAGAGATTTTTGTACCGCTTCAGCGCTATGGAAATCGGTCTGTGTCTTTTTGTGGTAGCTGCCATTATTGCCGGTCTTGCCGCTGCGAACAAACGAGCTGCAATTACTGACTTTGCTGTGTTTGTTGCGCCGGTGCTATGCGCTGTCCTGCTCGTACAGATATTAGATTCGCCGTCAAAAATAAAACTGTTGCTTGCTGTGATTGCTGCTTTCGGTGTTGTCTCGGCCTATCAGTGTGCCGAGCAGTTTTTCGTTGGCAACCAGATAACGATTGACCAGTACGAACAAGCTCCCCGGACAATGCTCGAACCGCTTGGCATAGAAGCCGGTACTTTGCAGCAGTTTCTTTTTGAGCATCGCCTTTATACAAGGGGAGTCCGTGGCTTTTTTACTACCGGCAACTCCGCGGGTTCCTTTGCAATGCTGGCGTTTTTTGCCGCTGCTGCCTTGTTTTTAGAGAAGTTTAAAAATCGCAAATCCGACCCGTCCTGGCCTTTGCATCTTGTCACCTGCGGGATTGCAGTTGCGGTCGTTTTATTCGGCCTTGCTATTACGCGGAGCAAAGGCGCAATTGTCGCGTTGCTGATTGCGGCGGCGATGTTTATTATATATCTTTTGTTTGGTAACTGGCTAAAGAGGCACAGAAAAGTTTTAATGATTGCTTGTTTATTATTTGGTCTGGCCGGCGGCTGTTTAGTTGTTTACTACGGATTGACTCACGGCCGACTGCCGGGCGGCAGTTCAATGCTGGTCAGATGGCAGTATTGGACCGGTGCGGCCAAAATGTATGCGGAGCATCCCTTAACCGGCATTGGTGGGAGAAATTTCGCCAGTTTTTATACACATTATAAGCCTCCTGCGGCCCTTGAAAGCGTTGCAGACCCCCACAATTTCCTGCTCAGTATATTAACTCAATATGGCCCGCTCGGCCTTGTTGGATTTTTAACTCTTGTTTCGGTGCCGTTATGGAGAATAATTTCTCCCAGCCCCGCTTTACTCTCACCAAAAACTCAGCAGCCTGGGCCAGTTTCTAAAAAATTGGCTTTTGTCTTTGTGATTGTCGTGTCAGTCGGCCTGCTGCTCATCAGGCCCATAATTATGCCTGTTACCGGTGGCGGTACTCTTGATGTGATGATTTATGTAATATTCACATTATACGTTGCGCCGGTGGTTGCATTTGTTGTTGGTTTTTGGCTTTTGACGGCAAATGGAATATCAAGCAAAACGCTCGATACGAATATCACCACCGCCGCTCTTTTTTGTGCTTGTTTAGGCGTGCTTTTGCATAATTTGATAGACTTTGCCATTTTTGAGCCGGGCGTCCTTACGACTTTTTGGGCGATAATAGCTGCCTTAATTGCGATAGATTTCCATCAAAGGTCTCGACGGCCGTTCGTTCTGAAACCCGCACCTCTTGCAAAGGTAATGGTTTTGGCAGGGGGCTTGATAATAACCTGGGCCTATTTTAATTATGCGTTGATACCAGTGGCCAAAGCGACTGCAAAGACTCAGCGGGCAATACGGGACTTTGGATATGCCCATGAGCTTTTGGCTGGGGCAGCGGAAGATGACCGATTAGACCCAACGGCGTTGAACCTGGGAGGTCGGCTCTATTTGCAGCGTTACAACGAGATGCCGAATGCACAACCGGCTTTGCTCAAAAAGGCCGAAGTCTGTTTTCTTGCCGCAATCGAGCGCAGCAGAGCCGATTTTAAAAATTTCGAGCGACTGGCTAAGGTTTATACCCTGCTTGCGGAAACCTCGACCCAGCAGGAAAGGGCTGATTGGCTATATAAGGCTTTTGATAGTGCGGGTCGTGCGGTTCAGCTTTATCCGGGCTCGGCTCGCCTGCGGGTTACCTTGGCCGAAATCGCTGAGAAGTTAGGCCAAACCGATGTTGCCATCGAACAGTATGAAAAGGCAGTCGATATCGAAGACAGCTATCGCGAGCAGTTCAGGATAATGTATCCCGGCCGAGAGATTTTCAGCCGATTAGGACAGCAATCTTACCAGCTCGCAAAGCAAAGAATAAGTGAGCTAAAGTTAGAAAATTAGCCGCAGATACCCGCTTTTTTGTTGCAACACACTAACGATTTGATATATTGTGCTCTGATGGTTGATCGGTGACAAGAACAATAACAGGAGAAATCCAATGAAAACACTGCGATTACTGTGTGTGGCGTGGCTTGCAGTATTGATGTTGTGTGGCGGGCTGGATGCGGCTGAGATCGGCTGGAAAGCCTGTGGAAAGGGCGGTGCGGTAGCGGCCGGCGGCAAGGACGCTGTTGCAGCAGGTATTTCAATGCTCGAACAAGGTGGTAATGCGGCCGATGCGGCGGCGGCAACACTGCTTGCTCTCAGTATAACCGATTACGGCCTTTTCACAATTGGTGCCGAAATACCGTTTATTATCTACAACGCCGGTACCGGAGAAGTTAAAGTGCTGTGCGGGCTCGGCGGTGCGCCGATGGACCCGAATGCGATCAAGTGGTACTATAAGAATGGTGTTCCTTCTGATGGTAACATAAAGGCGGCGCCCGTCCCCGGTGCCGTGAGCCTTTGTGTTACGGCGCTTAAACTGTACGGTACAATGACCTTCGAACAGGTAGTGGCACCATCGCTTGCCTTACTCGATGCCGGTGGAGAAGACTGGTACGGGAAACTGGCTGTTACCTTTCGTAAACTCGTTGAGACGGAGAAAGAAACTGTCGGCAGCAGAGAAGAAAAACTGCAGTCAGCCAGAGACCGCTTCTACAAAGGGGACATTGCCGATGAACTAGTGGCTTTTTACGTTAGCAACGGAGGATTTCTCCGAAAGGCGGACCTTGCCGCCCATAAGACCCGGATAGAGGACCCTGTCAAAATACAATACCGGGGCTACACCGTTTGCAAATGTGATACCTGGACCCAGGGGCCTTATCTTTGCCAGACGCTGCGCCTTCTGGAAGGCTTTGACCTGAAGAAAATGGGACATCTGTCCGCAGATTATATCCATATTCTTGCCGAAGCTCTGAAACTGGGGTTTGCGGACCGTGACCAGTACTACGGTGACCCACTCTTTGTGGATGTTCCGATGAAGGCACTTCTTTCCGACCGATATACCGAACTTCGGCGTGCTTTGATAGATATGAAGAAGGCTTCGGCCGAGGTACGTCCTGGTGACCCTGTTAAAATGAAAGCCCTCAAAGTCGGCGGCAGCTATCGGCCAGGGCCTGGCGGCACTACCACCTGTGTTACTGCCGACCGCTGGGGTAACCTCGTAGCGGCCACGCCCAGCGGTAATCCTCCCTATGCCGTCTGCCAAAGCCTGGGTGTGGCACACGGTAACAGACTTCGCAGTCTTAACACTACGCCGGGACATCCTAACCGTATCCAGGTCGGCAAACGTCCGCGAATCACGCTGACACCAACAATAGTGCTAAAGGACGGTAAGGGCGTTATCAGCATCAGTGTCGCCGGCGGCGACCTCCAGGACCAGACTACTCTGAACTGTCTTCTTAACCACATTGAGTTTGATATGATGCCTGCCGAGGCGGTTACGGCTGCCCGTTTCAGCACGGGACACCACCAGGGCTCTTTCAACCCTAATCCCGACCGCAAGAAAACGCTGGTAACATTAGCAAGCCTTACCCTCAGTGACGGCATAGACGAGAATGTCATATCTGAACTTACAAATCGCGGGCACAAGACAAAAACAACTTCCCGACCTATCGCACATCCCGTTATGCTCTACCGGGACCCTGCTGCCGGGATAATACATGCTGCCGGTGACCCCAAAACCGGACGCCATGCGGCGGCATTAGACAGAGTGCTGCCTTAAACCTGGTTCGGAGAAAATACGAGATACTCTTCACGAGATGTCAGCCATTATCTCGTCGGGAATGTCGAAGTTGGCATATACGTTCTGAACGTCATCGTGGTCGTCAAAGCCTTCCATCAGGGAAATTAATTTTTTAGCTGTTCTCTCATCGTTGACTTGTACGGTATTCTGCGGCACCATTGAGATTTCCACCACCTGGGTAGGTATCTCTTTTTGTTTAAGGGCTTCTTTCAACTTCTCGTAAGCGCCGGTGTCACAGGTTATCTCGAAAACTTCACCCATATTTTGCATATCGTCTGCGCCTGCCGCCAGGGCAATTTCCAAAAGCTGCTCTTCGTCGGCCTCGGCAGTATTGACTGTAATAAACCCTTTCTTGCTGAACATCCAGTTGACACATCCGCTTGTTCCTAACGAGCCGCCGTGTCTTTCGAACAGTCTTTTGATTTGTGGTCCGGTTCGGTTGCGGTTGTCCGTCAGGGCCTCAATCATTATAGCCACTCCGCCCGGCCCATAGCCCTCGTAGAGCACTTCTTCAAAATTGACAGCGCCAACTTCGCCGGTTCCTTTTTTGATTGCCTTTTCAATCGTATCTTTCGGCATATTGGCCGCCTTGGCCTTGTCGATTGCATATCGCAGAGACAGATTCGCAGCCGGGTCGCCGCCACCGCTCTTGGCAGCGACTATTATCATTCGGGCTAATTTGCTCCACATCTTACCGCGTTTAGCGTCGACGACCGCCTTTTTATATCTTATTCCCGCCCAGTGTGAATGACCTGACATACCTGCTCCTAAAAAATTACGAAAAAATCTTTTGCTCAGAACCAAAAACGACAAAATAATTATAGCGTTTTTGTCGGGTGAATGCAATAACCCTGCAGTTGATATGCTATATTGTTCTATGCTGTTTTTTTGCCAGACTTCGGCCATTACAGACGCTGTAATAATACAAATAAACACGAAAATTGCAGCCGGTATCGCTGCCTTCCGGCCAAAATGCTTCAATGCCAAAACCGTGCCCAACCCGGGGCAGCATTTTTTTGCCTTTGAAATAGGTTCGACCCCTTCGACTGGTTCGACACTTCGACCAAGCTCAGTGCAGGCAAGCTCACCACAGGCAAGCTCCCCAAA
>JABUBL010000260.1_pt1 | contig 14569 bp, 16 predicted proteins | sample 7240371 | NCBI WGS metagenome assembly JABUBL01 (sample SAMN07256343, study PRJNA390944) | subsurface metagenome | isolation source: Methane hydrate marine sediment | place: Pacific Ocean: Eastern North Pacific, ODP site 1244 | collected 2002
GGCCTATAACCAGAAACTATTAATTTAATTATCATTAACTGATTCTTACTAAATACTAAAGACCAACGACTAACGACTAATTTATCCTCTCCAGCGGGTGTGTTTAGTAGGTCGAACATCAAGATGCAAGAAGTTCTTCTTCTCGTAAAACCCAATTCTGGCAAAGTTGATAATCTCAACATACTCTAAAAGATCAAGGGCAGACTCACCCTCTACCCGAATATCTGCTGCTATACCTAGCATATTATAACTCATTTTTATCCCTCCTACTTTAAGGTTATATTTGCAATCTTTAAATATAGAGGAGATCAAGTTATAATTAAAATAATTTGGAGTACTTTTTTATATGAGGCATCGATACTTTTTCGTTTAGATTTTTGATGAGGCAATTCGAAATCTTGACAAGAGATATTTTTTTGTTATAATTATAATGTAATACATCATACAACCAATATTGAGGTGAGGGGTAAATGGAATTAAAGAATCTAAAAACTCAAGATTTGCAGGAATTAATCCGGGAACAACTCAAGCTTTATATTATTGAAAATGGGATGAAAAGTGGCGATCCATTTCCCACAGAATATGAATTAGCTGAAAAGCTGGGAATAAGCCGAACAGCAATTAGAGAAGCTCTTAAGAGACTCGAGGCCTTGGGTATAATTGAGGTAAGGCCAGGAGTCGGGCGTTTTGTAAGAGAATTTAATTTCGAGGCCATCCTTAAGGGACTCCCTTATAATTTGGAGATGGATATAAGAAATTTTCGGGAAGTTTTAGAGGTGAGATTTTGTTTAGAGTCATGGTTTATTGCCAAAGATATAAACAAATTTACCAAAGAAAATATCGCTGAGCTCAAAGAAATCCTAAGAAAGCTTGAATTTCAAGTGTTTAATGATTTCGAAGAAAAGGAATTAGTGGAAACACATTCTCAATTTCATTGTGCACTCTATAAAAATTCTGATAATTCTTTACTCATTAATTTGATTAAAATTTTTTCCACCATTCAAAGAAATCTTACTCTGCTACACAGATACAAAACCAAAGATCGAAATCTATTTATCCACCAGCATAAATTACTACTTGAAGCTATCGAAAAGAAAAATCCGAATTTGGCCCAAAAAAGACTGGAAGAACATTTTGCCGAAGCAAGGGCATGGGCCGAAAGCCATAAAGGAGAAAAATTTAGCAAATAATAAATAGCAAATGACAATAGCAATAGCAAAGGAGGTGATACTGAAATTAACCCCTAACTTTAAATTTCAATAGAATGAAAGATTGAATATTTAATCAAGGAGGAAATTAAGATGAAAAAATTGGTTGTTTGTGTTTTAGTGACTGTATTTTTGGTAACTTTACTTGCAGCAAGTTCTGCCTTTTCTGCTGGTCAAGAAAAGAAAATTGTGCTTAGACTCGGGCATATCAGGGAGACTACTCACCCCACCCATTTAGCAGCTCTTAAGTTTAAAGAATTGGTAGAACAAAAGTCTGAAGGAAGAATAGAGGTTAAAGTTTATCCTAATAGCCAGCTCGGTGATCCTAAGGAGATGTTTGTCAAGATGCAGACTGGGGATTTAGAAATGGTCTATGGCGGAATCAATACTTTTGCCTGGATAAAAGGTGGAGAAGCTTTTGAGATTACTGCGATTCCTTTTCTCTATCGAGATTATGAACATATGAGAAAATCTCTATTATCTGATTTTTTCCAGCCTATTATTGAAAAAGCAGAAAAAGAAACCAAGATAAAGATAATAAATATCAATGGAGATACTGCTCCTCGCGGATTGACCACAAAAGATAGACCGATAAGGAATGCTGATGATTTCAAGGGTTTAAAGATCCGAACTGCAGCGAGCCCCACAGTGCTGGCGACCATGAAGGCACTTGGTGCTTTGCCCCAGCAGGTACCTTTTGCTGAACTTTACATGGCTTTAAAAACTGGTGTAGTTGACGCCCAAGAAAATGGAGCCCTCGTAGTTCTTTCCAAGAGTCTTTATGAGGTGCAAAATTACTATATGAAGACCGATTATATTCGTGATATAGAAACCTTCTATACGGGAATGGACACTTGGAACAAACTATCCAAAGAAAACCAAGAATTAATCTATCAGGCCACAGAGGAAGCTGGAAATTATGAGACTGTACTTACCCAAGAGCAGCTTAATACCGCCTACGATACCCTTAAGGAAAAGATGACCGTGATTATTCCTGATTGTGATTCTATTAGGGAAAAATTGGTAGGAGTTTTTGATGAGTGGGAAGGGGTAAAATGGCCTAAAGGGCTCTTAGAAATGGTGAGTAAAGTAAAATAAAGGTTAACCAGGAAGGCAGGAGGTGATATTAATATTATGTTATTATTAGTATCAATACTTCCTGCCTTTAAATAATTTTTTAGATAAAGGAAAGCGGTATGATTGCTTTACTTTTTATAATGTTATTCCTCTTAATTGGCCTAGGTTTTAGTATATGGTCGGCTATGGGAATCAGCGGACTGATTTATATTTTAATTCTGGGGGAATTTTCCTTAAAGATTGTAGCTTCACACCTTGTTTCTGGGGTAGATTCGATGTCTTTGGTGTGTATCCCCTTTTTTATGCTGGCCGGGGAATTAATGAATAAAGCTGGGATAACTAAAAAACTTGCCGAATTCGCTGATTATTTTGTTGGTCGTTTTAAGGGAGGATTGGCCTATGTAGCTATTGTGGTTAATGTAATTATGGCTGGAGTATCCGGTTCTGCCGTTGCTGATGCCAGTGCGGTTTCTTCAGTGCTTTTACCTACTATGAAGGAAAGAGGATATGATAAGCCATTTTCTGCTTCGATAAATGCTGCTGCAGCAGTTATCGGACCCATAATTCCTCCGAGCATCCCCATGGTTTTTATAGGAGTAATAAGTGGGATATCTATCGGTAAATTGTTTCTCGGTGGGGTCATTCCAGGTTTAATGATGGGGGTAGTCCTCAGTGTTATGGTAATAGTAAATTGTAGAAAAAAAGACTATCCTGTTATAAAAAAGAAGCTCACCGCTAAAACTTTTCATCGTCTTTTAAAGGATACTTTCCTGGCTATAATTGCTCCTCTTATTATTATCCTGGGTATTGTTTTGGGAGTGGTTACCCTGGTCGAAGTTGCAGTACTGGCAATTTTATATATTTTGCTAATTTCTTTATTTGTCTACAAAAGTATTACTTTCAAAGAAATTCCGAAGATTTTCGCCAAAGCTGGTGTGTTTTCAGCTTCGATAATGATTATTTTTGCAGTTGTGGGGCTTTATCAATATATTGTTGCTTTTGAACAATTAGGAGCACAGATTGGTAATTTAATAGCAATGCTGCATTTAAGCAAATTTCATTTTTTAATATTAACTAATATATTTTTTCTTTTTATGGGATGTATCCTCGATGCAGTACCGGTGATGTTAATTTTTTTCCCAGTTCTACTTCCTTTAGCCCTACAGCTGGGGATTGAGCCAACTCATTTTGGAGTAATTGTGGTGATAAACCTGATGATCGGATTGCTTACTCCCCCTATTGGTGCACTTTTGTTTTTAGTGACCAAAATTGCAGATATTGAGTTTGAAAAATTAGTCCGGCAAATATGGCCTTATACTCTTTCCTTAATCTTTGTGCTGGTATTATGTACCTTTATACCACAGTTAGTTATGTGGATTCCCAATTTAGTTTTTAAATAATTTTTAAATAAGGAGGAAAAAGAGTGCAGAAAATGGTAAATTATATGGTTAAAAAAATAGAGGGGTTAGTGGGCATTCTTTTTATCACTCTCTTCCTTCTTAATATTTTTAGGATTGGTTTACGCTATTTTTGGGGAGTGAGTTGGCTCTGGGTGCCAGATTTTTCCCGATTAATCTTTATCTGGGCGGTATTTTTAGGAGCTTCAGTCTTATATGCCAGAAGAGAACATTTGGAGATGGATTTTTTTGTAAACAAGATGAGAGAATCGACCTGGGAAAAATTGAGTCTATTTATTGATTTATGTCTGGCAATATTTTTAGCTATCCTTATTATTGAAGGATTTAAAATAAGTAAAATAAGAATGAGAATACCCTTTGATATGTGGGATATTCCCACCGGATATGCTTATGCTGCTGTACCCATTTGCAGTGCTATTATGTTTATCATAACTATTAATAAATTAATTAATGAGATCATTAAAAGGAGAAAGATATGGAAAATTTAACCACTTTTTACAAAAATACCATAATTAATATCCTGAATAAAATTTCTGGTGAGACTAAAATGATTAAGAAAGCTGCCAAAGTTGTAGCTAAATCTATAGCCCGTGAGGAACCAGTACATGTTATAGGACCCGGCGGACATTCTAATATGGCTGCTGAAGAAGTTCTCTGGCGAGCTGGTGGCCTTGCTCCTATAAATGCAATACTTGATGCCGGGACTAATCTTATTCATGGCGCCAAGCGCTCTAATATTATCGAAAGAACTCCGGGTTATGCTATCAAAGTGTTAGATGCTTATAGAGTTGGTAAAAAGCCGGGAGAGGTCATTATTATTGTGAATGCATATGGTATTAATTCAATGTGTATTGATACTGTACTGGAAGCCAAGAGAAGGAAGATGATCACTATTGGAATAACTTCTAAATCCTTTGCTGATGTTTTACCTAAAGACCATCCCTCACGCCATCCAACTGGGAAGAATCTTTACCAGGAAGTAGACTATTTTCTCAATTGTCATCTGCCTTATGGTGATGCTATTATTGAAATAGAAGGTTGCTCGCAAAAAGTTGGACCAACCTCAACTTTTTGTAATTCATTTACTATCAATTTATTAGTTGCGGAAACGGTTAGAGAGTTAGTTGCTATGGGTGTAGAACCCCCAGTTTGGGCGAGTGCCAATCTTCCCGGGGGAGACGAAAAAAATCGTAAATTAGAGGAAAAGTATATTCCTTTAATTAAACACCTTGGTTAATTTAAGAAGAAGAATTTAAATGAATGAATACCATATTCTTTATAGTGGACCGGTAAAAATAAATATAGTAAAAAATGAATTATTAAACCATTAAAGAATTTATGTGGAGATTTACCTAATATTCATTTCTTAGAATTAACATGGACAGATAAAGACAAAAAAATAAGTAATGCTTATAAAATAAAGTTCAGGTGTTTTTAGAACGATAACAAAGGCAATTCGCCTTATTGACATTTTTATATTCTTGAATTATTATGTAATTGGTAATACCTATTTACCAATTAACGAAAATAAACTTTTACAATATGGAATTTAATATGACATTCAATAAAATTCGAACAAAGAAGAAAAGTACCTATATAGCTGATCAAATTATAGATAATATACGGAAGGGAATTTATAAAGTAGGTGATAAACTTCCTTCAGAAAGACAAATAGTTAAGAAAACCGGGGTAAGCAGACCTTCGGTAAGGGAAGCTCTCAGCGCTCTTCAGATAGTGGGCCTTGTTGAAAGTAAGAGTGGAGATGGAGCTTATATTTGTCAACCGGTAAAGAGTGACAATATAGAATTTCGTATCTGGTCAATCCTGGAGAAGATTAGAAGTCCCTTTGAGATTTAGGAAGCGAGAAAAACCCTAGAACCCGATATTGCAGGATTAGCTGCTGAAAAATCTACCTCACAAGACATTAAAAATTTAAAAAAAGCTTTACGATCTATGCACAAGATGGCAGAGAAAAAGGATAATAAGAGATTTCTTAAAGCTGATCAAAAGTTCCATATGACACTTGCTACAATTACTAGAAATACTACAATAGAATGGATTATTTACCCTCTTCTTCAGAATATGACTCAGAAACTTTGGATAGAGATCAAAAAAAAATAGTTTATCAAACGAGGAACATGTTAAAATTTCCCTTTTTCTCCATGATCGGATTCTAAAGGCTGTTGAGAATAAAAATAAAGAACTTGCTAGAAAAGAGATTAAAAGACATTTTAGGAAGTTGGAAAAATATATCTTTAGGACTATTAAAAAATAGGATATTTTAATGAAAGTAAAAATATTTAAAACAAAACAACAGATGTGCAAAGCTGCTGCTGAGGAAGCAGCAAGAATATTGATAAGTACAATAAAGGAAAAAGGTGAGGCAATTTTTGTAGTGGCTACTGGTGAATCTCAGTTTGAATTCTTGAAGAATCTCGTAAGCATATCTTCCATCGATTGGTCGAAGACAGTAATGTTCCACTTAGATGAATACATAGGCATTCAAGAGACTCATCCGGCAAGTTTTAGAAAATATTTGAGGGAGAGATTAATTAATAAAGTACCTCTAAAAAATTTCTATTTAATTAAAGGGGATGCCGAAGAACCAGAGGCAGAATGTGAGCGCTTAGACAAAATTATCAACGAGAAGGAGGTTGATGTTACCTTTGTTGGTATTGGCGAGAATGGACATTTGGCCTTCAACGACCCCCCAGCGAATTTTGAAACTAAAAAGCCATATATTGTCGTTGAACTTGATGAGCTCTGTAGAAGACAGCAGTTTGGTGAGGGATGGTTTAAAAGCCTTAATGAAGTTCCTTACAAGGCAATTTCTATGTCAATTAATCAAATTATGAAGTCAAAGAATATAATCTGTACTGTTCCAGATAGTCGTAAGTCGCAGGCTGTCAAGGACTGCCTTGAGTGTGATATTTCTGTATACCATCCTGCTTCTATATTAAAAAAGCACAAAAATGCATTTTTATTTTTAGATAAGAACTCGGCTAAGTTGCTTAAGGAGTATAAATTTAGCTGTTAAAAGGGGAAAGTATGACTGAGAAAGAGCCTCTCGTATTCAAAAACGCAAGAATAATAACTCCTATGAGGGTTATAGATAATGGCATGTTAGTAGCTAGTGATGGTAAAATCTCTTATGTTGACCGTAAGGATGAAATTGAAGTTCCCGAAAACGCAAGGATAATAGATGTTGATGGTAAATATTTGGCTCCAGGGTTTATTGATATTCACCTTCACGGTGGAGGTGGAGCGGATACCATGGATGCAACGCAGGAGGCTATGGATAAAATTTCAATTGTTCATGCAAAAGGAGGATCAACTTCCATTGTCCCTACCACTTTATCTGCTCCTATGGACGATATAATAAGAGCGATTAAGGGCATAGAATTAGCCAAGAAAAGAACAATGCCTGGTGCACAGGTCTTAGGTGTTCATTTAGAGGGACCATACTTTTCCATGGAGCAAAAAGGAGCACAGAACCCAGAGTTTCTAAAAAACCCAACGTCAGGGGAGTACCTAAAGATTTTAGATGAATGTAATTGTATTCTAAGAGTTTCTGCAGCCCCTGAATTAGAAGGGGGATTAGAATTAGGACGAGAGTTGAAAAAGCGTGGAATTGTAGCCTCAATTGCCCATACCAATGCTACTTATCAAGATATTCTTGCTGCCGTTGATGCTGGGTATACTCATGTAACACATATGTACTCAGGAATGTCTGGACTGAAAAGAATCAACGCGTACAGGATCTCTGGCGTCATAGAGTCAACCCTTTTGTTAGACGAACTCACAACGGAAGTAATCGCTGATGGACATCACCTTCCTCCCAGCCTTATTAAGTTGATAATAAAGGTAAGTGGCTTAGATAAGGTATCAGTTATAACAGATGCTATGAGTGCTACTGGGTTAGGACCAGGCGAATATTCAATTGGGGGATTAGATATCGTTGTTGAGGTTAATATGGCAGAGGAGTTTGAAATCCCAGAGGTGGAAGGAAACTATGTAGCTAAGCTTTTAACCCGTGATGCCTTTGCTGGTAGTGTGGCTACAATGGATAGGTGTGTAAAAAATATAGTCAAGTTTGTAGGCTTATCAATACAGGATGCAGTTAAGATGGCCACCATAAACCCAGCTAAGGTAATAGGTGTGGATGATAAAAAAGGAAGTTTAACAAAAGGGAAGGATGCTGATATAGTCGTTCTTGATGAGGATGTAAATGTGGTTATGACAGTGGTTGGGGGAAGGATAGTGTATGAGAAGCAATTTTAATAAAGAGATAAACCAATTTTTTGGAAGTAATCGGGGAAAAAGGTTATGGTTGTTTGAGGAAATAATTTAAAGGAGAGAAGATTATGAATATAGTAGACAGTTACTTAAGCAAAATAGAGGAAATTCTTGGAAAGATAAGAAAAGGAGAAGAGGATAATCTTGCGAAAGCTGCTGAGCTTATTAGTGAAGCGGTGGAAGAGGATAGATTAATTCACGTATTTGGAACAGGTGGTCACTCAGTTATGGCAGCAATGGAGATATTTTATCGAGCGGGGGGGCTGGCTTGTATAAACCCTGTTTTTCCTCCCGGACTATCAGTTATGGATAGTCATCCCAATACAGAGCGTCTTGTAGGATATGCCAAGCTCGTGCTAGATTATTATGGAGTAAAAAGAGATGATGTGATAATTATTAGCAATGTAAATGGAATAAATGCTATTACCATAGATTCAGCTTTGGAGGCTAAGAAAAGAGGGGCAAGGGTGATAGCCATAACTTCCTCAGAGTTTTCAAAAAATGTTCCACCTGGGATATCAGCTAGGCATCCCAGCAACAAGAACTTATATGAGTTAGGAGATATAGTGATAGATGCCCATGTGCCTGTTGGGGATGCAGTGTTAGAAATTAAGGGATTTGATTTAAAAGTTGCCTCCAGTTCTACCCTTGCTATTTGCTTTATAGTTAATTGTCTTGCAGCTCTGGTAATTGAAAAATTGGTTCAAAAGGGAATTAGTCCACCAGTTTGGAAGAGTGCAAATGTGCCTGGGGGAGATGAGGCAAATAAGAAGTATTTAAAAAAGTATTTTTCTAGGGTTAGGCATCTATATTGAAGAAAAAAAGCAATTACGTTATATTAGTTTATATAAAAAATTTTTTTAAGATTTTGAAGATTTATAAATTATTGTCGGAGAAAGACTTGCCAGGTAGTAGTGGAATTAAAAAATAAATACTTACCAAACTTTGCGTGGCAATCATTTCCGATTTTTGCGAACGGCCTAAAAAGTTAAAGAAGGGAGGTGAAAGACTATTTTAGTAAAAAGGCCCTGATATAAAAATAAAATTTTAAAACTGGAGGTTTATTATGAAAAAGGAATTTAGGTTAAATAAATGGAAAGTATTAGGGATGATTTTTTGTAGTATACTATTAATACTCGGTAGTTTAGTATGTGTTTATGCTCAGGACTCTACTTTACGTATCCTTATGTTTAGTTCTTTTGTTCCTCAAAATGACGAAGCACTTAAAGCCATTGGAGCAGAATTTGGCCGAGAAAAAGGGATAAAAGTAGAGGTAGATTTTGTTTCGATTAAGGATATGTATCCCAAGTTAGTAGCGCAATCAGACTCTAAATCAGGTCATGACATTATAGGCCTTGAAAATCTTCTACCAATTACATATAAAGGAAGTTTACTTAATTTGGATGATATAATTGAAGAAATAATAGCACAGCATGGTCCTTTTGCCAATATTGCTAAGGAAATATGTTATCAAGATAATCATTGGAAGAGTTTGCCCTGGTGGATTGTTCCTTTCCACTCCACTTATCGCATGGATTATTTTAAAGATGTAGGAGAACAGGTTCCGAGAACCTGGGAAGATTTACTAAGGGCTGGGAAAAAGTTAAAGGCTATTGGTCATCCAATAGGGATTGCTCTAAGTGCAACCGGGGATTCTAACAATGCTCTTTACCAAATTATGTGGGGTTTTGGAGCAAGGATTGCTGATTCTAACGGAGTTGTAGCCATTAATTCTCCCGAAACTCGTAAGGCATTAACTTATGTAAAAGAATTATATGAGAAGACTATGACACCGGATGTGCTTACCTGGGATAACGGAGGCAACAACAGGTATATGTTGTCTGGTATAGGGTCCTGGACTATGAATCCTATCAGCATCTGGGTAATTGCAAAAAGAGACTTTCCAGAACTTGCTGAACAACTTAATCACTATGGAGCTCAATATGGACCGATGGGAAGACATGGAGCCGGTGATTTTTATAGTCTTGGGATATGGGATTTTTCTCCTAATAAAGCATTAGCTAAAGAATTCCTACTCTATTTATACAAAGAAGGTGTGATGAATTCATATCTGGAAAGTGGACAGGGATTTAATCTAGCAACTCATCCATTCTTTTATGAGCATCCTGTCTTCCATAGAAATCCCAAAATATCCGAACTTATTGGATATGCTGAGTGGATGCATTATACTGGTTGGCCAGCTCCTGCAGATAAAAGAGCCCAGGAAGTATATCTAAGATGGACTGTGCCGAATATGTTTACTGAAGTAGCGACAGGTATATTATCGATGGACCAAGCTATAAGTAAAGCGGAAAAAGAACTTATTGAAATAGGCTATAAACCAGCTAAATAGTAAGTAAATTAGGGAGCAGTTTAATTTCTGCTCCCTAATTTAAATAACAAATAAGGTGTAAACAGATTGAGAAAAGAGGAATCAACAGCTTATTTTATGATAACTCCTGCGGTAATAGCTCTCATTTTTATTGTTGGTTATCCTTTCATAATGGCTATTTATCTAAGCATGACCGATGCAGAAGCTGGAAAATTGGAGTCGTTTATTGGTTTATACAATTTCGTGCAATTAGCTAGATCTCCCCTTTTTCAAACTGCTTTCAAGAATTCCCTTCTTTATACTTTTGTTACCGTTGCAGTAAAGCTACCTTTAGGACTTATACTAGCTTTAATATTAAATAAAGATCTTAAAGCCAAAAAATTCCTCAGGGGTATTATTCTCCTTCCCTGGATTACTCCTATTACTATAAGCGCAATAGGATGGAAATGGATGTATGATTCTATGTATGGTGTTATTAACTGGATGCTTATAAATTTGGGATTGATTGATTATGGTATTTTGTGGCTTGGTAAGCCGTGGTTAGCTAAGGTTTCGGTAATGATAGTTAATATATGGAGAGGAACTCCTTTTTTTGCGATTATTATTTTGGCTGGTTTAATGACGATATCTGAAGATGTTTATGATGCTGCTAAGGTGGATGGCGCCGGAACATTGGCTAAATTCTGGTATATCACACTTCCTCTTTTAAAGCCAGTGATTAGTTTTGTTGTTCTTTTTTCCACAGTTATGACTATTAGTGATTATCCTATCGTATTTATATTAACAAGAGGTGGTCCTTTAAATAGCACTCATCTTTTCTCTACCTTAGCTTTTCAAATTGGTTTAAGTACAGGCTATTTAGGCAGGGGAGCTGCTATTTCTCTATTTATTTTCCCCTTTCTTCTTCTGGTTGTATATTTTCAATTGAATTTAATGAGAGGAAAAAGATGGGAGTATTAAAATGAGAAGAAGATTAATAACAAGTATTTTAGATCATATTAGCATTATTCCTTTTCTTTTATTTGCATTTTTCCCGTTTTATTGGATGTTAATTACTTCTTTGAAGAAAAATTCTGAACTTTATGATTTAAAATCCATCCCCTTTTGGATTAAAGAAGGGATAACGTTAGATCATTATTTTTATCTATTACAAAAGACAGAATTTTTAACCTGGTTGAGTAATACAATTATTGTTTCTATTTTACCTACCATAATTTCTCTTATAATTAGTTTTCCTGCAGCTTATGCATTAGCAAGATTGAGATTTCGGGGCGCAATACTTTATGGAATGGGAATTTTCGCTATATATCTAATCCCTCCTACACTGTTGTTTATCCCGTTTAGTCGGGTTATTTCTTACCTTAAATTGTCTAATAGTATATGGTCACTAATAATTGTCTATCCTAGTTTTATGATTCCATTTTCTACATTAATTCTAAGTGCTTATTTTAAAACTCTTCCTAGAGAGATTGAGGATAGTGCTATGATTGATGGTTGTAACAGGCTTCAGATTATTTATAAAATAGTAATTCCTCTAAGTATTCCAGGAGTAATTACTTCTATTCTGTTTTCCTTTGTATTTGGCTGGCAAAATCTTATTTATACTATAGCCTTCATCTCATCCAGTTCTCAAAAAACTTTAAGTGCGGGAATGGTTACTGAGTTAATTAGAGGAGATGTGTTTTATTGGGGGTCTTTAATGGCGGGGGCTTTGTTAGCTGCTCTTCCTATAGTTTTAGTCTTCGCTTTTCTTATGGACTATTATATTTCTGGTCTTTCTGCAGGCGCTATTAAGTAGAGAAGGTGAAAGTATTGTGAAAATTTCTGTTCCCTATGGTTATCAAAAAATTTGTTTTTCACTTTCCGAGGAAAACTTAGCTGAAATATTAGCTCCCAAGATAGTTGTTATTAGTAAATCCGAAGAGGAAGAAATATCCGAGGCAATAAATAATCCTATTGGAACAAGAAAATTGAGAGAAATGGTACGTCCATCTGATAAAATCGTGATTTTATGTGAAGATATTAGTAGATTTGCACACACAGATAAAATATTAATATATTTATTAAATTACCTAAATAATTATAGGATCGAAGACAAGAATATTTCCATAATTATAGCTTTAGGGAGTCATAGACCAATGACTAAGAAAGAAATAAAGAAAAAAGTAGGAGAAGAAGTCTTTGCAAGAATTAAGGTTAAGAATTCGGAATTTAAGGACAAGAAGAATCTGGTTGACATGGGTTTTGCTCCGGGAAATGTTAAAATGTGGATTGATAAAAGAGTTATTAGTGCTGATATAAAGATCGGTGTGGGAAGCATTGTTCCTCATCCCGCTCTTGGATATACGGGGGGAGGCAAGATAATCTTCCCTGGTGTGGCCGGGGAGGAAACAGTAGCTCAATTACATCTTCGGAGTGCACTTTTTGGGGGAAATATAATGGGCTGGGCAGATAATCCTATCAGAAAGGAGATGGAGGAATGGGTGAAAACTATGGGATTGGATTTCATCGTCAATGCAGTGGTAACACCCGAAAATAAAACTTACAAAATTATCGCGGGAGACTATGTTGAAGCTCATCGAAGAGGGGTAATTTATGCTCAAGAAATATATGAAATTGTGGCCAGAGAAAAAGTAGATGTAGCAATTGTTAGTTCTCATACTGCCGATTGGGATTTCTGGCAAGGGACTAAAGGTGTAATAGCTGGCGAACGAATTGTAAAAAATGAAGGGACCCTCATTCTCCTTGCTCCTTGCTTTGAAGGTATAGGCCCTCATCCTTCGTATATTGATTACATTGGTAGTGATAGTTGTGAGAAGTTTATTAAAGAGGCTTGGGAAGGCAAAATGGACAAAAAAGAAATTCTGCCACTTTCAGTAGGTGCTCTTATTGCCCGAATTAGAAAGAGAATAAAACTCTCATTGATTTCTGATGGCATTACATATGAAGATGCCAAAAAAGTTAAATTTGATTACTTTGAGAATATTGGAGAAGCTCTGGATAATGTGTTTCAACAATATGGGGAAAAGGTTCGAATTTCAGTTATGCCTTATGGAGGGGATTCCTATTCATACGTAAGGAAAGTATAGATTATCTTTAATGAGATTGTTAAATTATTTATCAAAAATAGTGTGATAATTTTACCTAAAGCTATTAATTCTTTTCTAATCTTACACCAATTAAAAGGTTTGAACCTATCCAATAGTAGGAGCCTTGAAAGTCCAAGCTCTTTGGCTTTTGCTGAAGGGCTTTTTATTTTAAAGAGGTGAATATATTATTATTTGTAAAATTGTAAGAATTTGAAAGATAATATAAAATTAATATAGAGTTTTTATCTAAGCTTTAAATGTTTTCAATTATTATTTTAGACTATGATAAATATTAAAGTTATCATTCAAACAGAAGTTTCGAAAATCGTTTACTATACTCCACCATAAATAATATTAGAATAAAAAGGGTAAGCTAAAGAAAAGAAGTTGACTTTCTTTATAGCTTACCCTTTTTTATTGCATTTCTCTCTCTATTCAATTTTCCCCAACTCTACCTTCATCCCAGAGAGTTCTTTCTGCACCTCTGAGAAGCGCAGAGAATAATACTCTCGATTTTGCTGGTTTAAGCTGGTGATTGTATTATGTATCTCTTTGGTGTTTTCTAATATCTGACGATAACCTTCCTTTTGTGCTGTTACGATTTCCTGCATAAACCTGTCGATACGAAAAATCAATAGTATCGATAAGGCGATAGGGAAACCCTGATTGGCGATTACTTCAGACAATGTTTTAACATCCATTACTTCACTCCCTTCTTATAATATTCCATTGACTAATTAAATATTAGTTACCCAGTTACCTGGTTTTCCAGTTTTTAACCGGTAAACTGGTCAACCGGCTAACTGGCTAACTAGTCAACCGGTTAACCGAACCCTCTCCTCAAATCTCCTCCCCCTTGAGGGGGGAGGATTAAGGTGGGGGTGATTAATTCATTCCCTCCAGCGGGCGCGTTTAGTAGGTCGAACATCCAGATGCAGGAAGTTCTTCTTCTCGTAAAATCCGATCCCGTTAAAATCAATATTTTCACATACCTCCAGAAGGGTAATCAGATTTATATCTTTTACTTTAATATCTGCTGCCAGTCCGATACAGTGATAACTGTTTACTATTCCACCTACTTTCTGGTTATATTCAAAGCAGCGATACCCGGAGGTAATATACACCGGTTTTTCTAAAATATTCCTTAAT
>JABUBL010000261.1_pt1 | contig 14566 bp, 17 predicted proteins | sample 7240371 | NCBI WGS metagenome assembly JABUBL01 (sample SAMN07256343, study PRJNA390944) | subsurface metagenome | isolation source: Methane hydrate marine sediment | place: Pacific Ocean: Eastern North Pacific, ODP site 1244 | collected 2002
TGGTGAGGGAGGACAGGGGTGAGATGTCACTTATCTGGTTATTGTAAAGGTAGAGACTGGTAAGGTTGGTGAGGGAAGCTAGGGGTGAGATGTCACTTATCTGGTTATTGTAAAGGTAGAGACTGGTAAGGTTGGTGAGGGAAGCTAGGGGAGAGATGTCGCTTATCTGATTATCATTAAGTCTGAGTATTTCTAGGTTGGTGAGAGAAGCTAGGGGTGAGATGTCGCTTATCTCGTTGAGATAAAGTTCGAGCCAGGTCAGGTTGGTGAGGGAAGCTAGGGGCGAGACGTCGCTTATCTCGTTGAGATAAAGTTCGAGCCTGGTAAGGTTGGTGAGGGAAGCTAGGGGTGAGATGTCGCTTATCTCATTCCCCCGAAGGCTGAGCCAAGTCAGGTTGGTGCAGTACTCGATACCGGAGAGGTCGGTAATGATTTTACGACGGACGGTAAGCGTCGTAAGCTCAGCCAGTTCCGCTGGTGCTATCGCCTCACCCACCGGTTTACGCAGAAGAGCTCTTATCTCCGCTTCTAGGTTCTTATCAGGAAACTCTCCTGGTTCTGTTGTTGGCGGCGGTGGCTGAGGAGCTGGTGTCGGTGCAGGAGCAGGAGCTGGTGTAGGAATTGGAGGTGGTGTGGGAGCAGGGGTTGGAGTAGGCGCAGGAACAGGTGCCGGTGTGGGAACAGGTGCAGCACAGCCAGATACTAGGGTAACTAGCAGCGAGATAATCAAGATTATCGTTGAAAAAATAGTCTTCTTTTTCATTTATACTCCCTCCTTTCACTAAATAGAAAGAGCGCCAGCAACTACCTTATAATTAAGCAGTCACTAACACCCCTCACATCATTACATCCCTAATCCTATATGCTATTTTTAATGCTGTTTCATATCATAGTCCTATTTCAGTGATTGTCAATACCTCAAGCAAACCTAAACGTTCTGCTTACCAGCAAAGGATAAGGAATTCGTTGTCCCTAACTGGAATGGTAAGCAGGGGGGTATCTCCCCACTCTTCACTGCTTCATACCGAATCTGCACTGAGTCTAAACTGGCAAACCACACCCAACTACCTGAACAGCTCATCAAGGGAAAGCTCTTCTTTCTTGGCTTCCGCCTCTATCGGCCAGGTAAAGCGCACTGACACCCTCGGCGGCACGCCTATCCCCGCCTCAATCGACATTTCCTTGGGGCCAAAGACGAGGGCGATGTCGTAGGCCTTGTGCAAAGCATCCCTTATCAGGTCGCGCACCGTGGTCAGGGACTTGCCCTTGAGACTATCTGTCTTCCTCATGACATTGCTGATTTCAGTTTCTATGCTCAGTAGCTCGGCCAGTTTGTCAGAAAGCTTGCCTTCGGCAAGCCTGCCATCCTGTTGAAAGACCATCTCTGAACCTCCTCTCTACTTCAACTATTAGAGTAATTTTACCCCACAATCTGGATTAAGCAAACCCGGGCCATGTAAAAAATATGAAGTTATTGATTGGTGGGGATGGTGGAGGGTATATATGTATTGCGGGGAAAGATGAAAGCCATCGAATTGAGCTTGACTGGTTACGATATGAATTTGGCGAGGCAAACTGCCTCAAATTCATATGCCTCAGGTGGAACCGCTGGGTGCACAGCCGCTGCCGGAAGACGAGGTGCTGAAGAGAGATAAAATTCGCTTGAGTATGCCCTTCCCGCATTCGGGGCACTTGATGTCGCGCTCGCCGTCGCTGATACTGCGACGTAACTCAAGTTTCTGGCCGCACTCCGGGCATTCATATTCATAGAGCGGCATTGTTTTCTTCGTCTCCGGTCTTTTTATCCTCGGGTTCTTCCACGAGACCCCAGTTAAACGGCGCTCAGCCAAATTGAGGCTTTCCGGCACCGCAGCCATCAGCGGTCGCGCTGTCTTTGCCTGATGCACTGGCCGCGGAAACAATAAACAGGCCAACCAGCGTGCCAATCAGCGCCCCTATTCCCAGATTCGAGGTAATGCCGGCACCTTCACCCTGACTGTACAGGTAACTCAGCACAATACCAATAGCCGCACCGATTAACGCCCCTATCACATACCTTGCTTTCATCTACTCTCCCCTCGAATTATCCGAACTTAACTATCAAGCCTATTTTATCGAATGGATATGCGATTGTCTGTGACTATTATCACTTTGACCAGGTCATTAATATCCCTCCGGCCCCAGACACAATCCCCCGTCAACAATAATATTTTGCCCGGTTATATAGCTGGATTCATCAGAGACCAGGAAAAGCACCGCGCTGGCGATCTCTTCCGGTTTGCACAGCCGGCCTAGCTTGATTCCTTTTTCCCACTGGGGAATTCTGTCCGGTGCCATTTTAAAGACACGCTCCGTCCCCACAATACCGGGGGAAACACAGTTGACGCGTATCCCGTACTCCGCCGCTTCTTTGGCCAGGGTTACGGTCATGCCAACAATGCCCGCTTTGGCCGCCGAATACTCAACTCCCTTCATCATGCCGATTACCCCAGCCACTGAAGAGATACTGACGATGGCACCACTGCGCCTTTCCATCATGTGGTTGATGACTGCCCGCGCGCAGTTCAACGGCGCGAGGAGGTTAAGGCGTAAAATCTCTTCACCGCGGGTTTTTTCCGACTGCGCGAAGAAATCCATTTTCGTTTTAATCGACGGGCCGGTAGAGCCGCCCGCCACGTTAACCAGTATATCTATCTGTCCAAAATGCTCGAGGGCTGCTTCGACCATCTTTCCCGCCTGGTCAATCTCAATCACGTCAACACATACGGCCAGGGCTTCAGACCCCAGAGCCTTTACCTCATCAACCATCCTGCTGTTGGCTTCATCGTTCACGTCCGCGATAACGATTCTGGCACCTTCTCTTGCCAGCAGCTTGGTTATTTCTCCCCCGATGGCTCCGGCACCGCCGGTCACGATAGCAACCTTATCTGTTAGCCGCATTTTATTCTCCCTTATTCTGGAATTATTCGCTCCCCTCATTATACTCAAGCGACTACTTAATACGAAATTATCGCTTCGAAAAACAAACCGGACACGGAATACAGCCTGAAATAGCCTCCTTCAGTGCCCGGTCCCTAACTATTGATTATAGTATAGTATTTTACCGCTGGAGAATACCGGTATTATTTCCGCCTTATTTTATTTCTTTCCAACTGTATCTCAAAAAGTACCGGGCCGGTTACTGGTCGATGAACAGCTTGCCGGCTTTGGCTACATTATGCTTCGGCATATCAAAGAAATGAATGAGCACTCTGTCCGCCTCAACCTCGAAATTTTTCATCACGACATCGGTGATGTCCTTCGCCAGCTTTCGCTTCTGTTCCACAGTCCTGCCCTCGAAGGCTCTTATGGTTACGATTGGCATGATTTTAGTACCTCCCTGCTATAATATTTATTTGCTGCTTCTGGCCTTCCGGTACATTGCTTCAACTTGAGACTTCCACTTGGGGGCCCTGTCTCTGACAAAGCGCCTTGTCGGCTCTTCTTGCGTGCAGACCAGCATGGAATTAACGTTGACCCAGGGAACAAAGATGTCTTCGCTGTACTGCTTCACTCCATCCAGCTGGTCATCCCACTCAACCTGAGTAATGCGTATGCCATACTCATCCAGAACCTGCACGAGGCCGATATAACAATATTCCGGCGCTGTTCCCGGGATTAAGCTAATGGCTACGAAATATCCGGGCTTAATGGTTTCTGATTTTGCCATATCCCACCTCCTAAATATGGTAAAACAATAATAAACGGTTACACGCTAAACGTCAAACTGGCCAAGAATATGCTGCCCTCTGGCCTTTCTCATTGACTTTTACCCACTCTCCCCATATACTTGGCGCATATCCTGTGATAGCGGGGGTGGGAAATGGGCATATTATTTACGATACTACCATTCATCGGAATTTTATTGCTTATTTCCGGAGCAATCGGTCTCTTTGTCGTCAATCTCAATTATTCAGCCGGCGAGCTCATCTGGATTCAGGGTAACCTTACCTACGGCGTCTTCACGCTCATCGGACTGGCTATCACCATCAGCTTCATGATCAGCGGCTTTGAACAGGACTGACGAAAGCGGGACAATTATTATATATCATCTTTTATTGTCCACAGCCAGCGCAAGCTACAAATCACTTAACCCTTTATCAAACAATGACTTTCAAACCATCCGTAATTGCGCCTTTAGCAACTCCTTACTGCTTTCCTTCCTCCCACGGTGAATTGCCGAAAAACACCTTGGTATGGGGCCATGGTATCTCAATACCCTCAGCATCAAACGCCTTTTTCACCCGATAGCGCAGTTCGCCCATGATATTCCACTGCTCCAGAGGTTTCACATCTCCTAAAATCTTGATGTCAATTCCAGAGTCGCCCAGTTTATTAACTCTCAGCACCTGAGGCGTGGTTCTGATACGCCACTTCCAGTCCGGGTCTTCGGCCAACTCCTGTCCCACGCGATTTATGACGCTGATGGCATGGTCAAGGTCGGTGCCGTAGGAGACCGAAACATCGAGGTTGACCCGGGAGAAATGTCGGGTAAAATTGCTAGCCACCTTTATCTCGCCATTGGGCACATGGTGGACAATGCCATCCAGGTCACGCAGCACCGTCTTCCTTAAAGTGATGTCTTCCACCAGCCCGGTGATGTCAGCCACCCTGGCTACATCTCCCACCCGGTACTGGTTTTCCATCAGAATGAAGACGCCGGCAATGAGGTCCCGGATGAGATACTGCGCACCAAAGCCAACCGCGATACCGGCAACACCTAAACCGGCCAGTATCGGCCCGATTGATACATTAAGTTCCGATAGAATCATAAAGGCAATGAGTAAAATAATCAGTATCTTCCCCAGCCCCATGAAGACGTACTGGATGGTATCTGCCCGCTTCTTCATCCCCTCCCGACTCTCGCCCCGTTTCGGCTTGGCCATGGAACGCTGTACGAGCGGAGGGAGAAACCTCCTCAAGGCATACCACAGGACAAATCCCACCAGCAGGATGATGACGACGCGGGTACCATACTCCAGAAACCATGTCTGCACCATTGGCACTGTTATCACATTGTAAATGCCCTCTCGAGATAAGACTATAGCTACTCCCGTCACCGCTATAAATATCAAAGCCATCCCTTCCAGAGTCCAGAAGATGATGTTAAGCAATCTGTGTATTCTGGTAGAGCATTCTCCTGAGGCCAGCTTTTCAATACTGCCCTGAACAGGACCTTTTATGACCAGTAAGATAATTAGTGCCAACGCAGAGACAATAAAAAGCCACCAGCTGTTGGTCGAAACCCAATCCCACATGTCAGTCACCTCCCCGGCAACGGATAACCAGATTATACTTAATATAGTACGCGCCCGTCACCCACCCGGCGGGTTATCTTTTCCCCGTCCAGATGCTCCATCAGAGCCTGCGCATACTTGCGACTGGTCTGGAACATGTCCCGCACTTCCGCCAGCGTTATCTGCCCCTGAGCCTTGATTCGAGAGGTCACTTTTCCCACCATTTCATCATAGGTTGACACGGCAAAGACCACGTCATTGCTTACCTTCACCACCTGGCGTTGTTCAATGAGCAGGCCGAGCAGGTCGGGCTCCGGGATGAGGTCGCCGGGTGGGGCGTAAGGGTTTTCCGTAAGTGAGCGTAGAAAAGCATCCGTCTTCCCCTGCTGTGCCTGGGTTAACTGTATCTGGTGAGCCGGCAACCGAATCACATTTCCCTCTTCAGCGATGATACCCTGTGTCGCCAGCTTCTGGAAGGCAGTGACCGCGTATGCTCCCAGTTTCAACCTGCTCCCCAGCTCCACCTTCGGCATACCAGGACGAGCCGGAAACTTCCGGTGGTATTCTTGCAGAGCCGCCCTCGTTTTCTGGATGAGGCTTTCCCACCTCTGTATCGTCACCAGCAGAGAACGGTCGCCCTGCCCCAGAGCAACTACATTTCCCCGCTCGGTGAGGGAAACGACCGCAGCCCTTATATCTTCATCCCTCAGATTGAGCTCGGAGATTAGCGCCGAGGTTTCCACGGGCTGTTTAGTTTCCACGAGCGCCAGCACCATTTCTTCAGCGGTCCCCGTCTCTTTAGCTTTGAGGTTCGCAATGATATCGGGGCGAAAGCGGCGGAGTCGCTTCGCCTGCGCCTCGATGATTTTACCACCACCGAGAGTCTCCATCGGGGAACGGACAATGAAATGGTCGCCGGTGACCACCGCTGCCGGCCGGTCAAGTTTTACCTGTGCCCAGGTCGCCTGCCCCGGCTTTATTTCGTCTCCTTCCAGCAGACGGACTTTAGCCATTGCCTCCGCTGCCCCGGTGTGGAAGCTGACGGTGGCACCGTGCTTCAGGGGTCGGTGCAGATAGTCAAGCAGCTTCAGTTTCAGGGTCAGCAGCGTGGTGGGAGACAGCCATCCCGGCCTGGTCAGCACGTCACCGCGTTGCAGTCGGGAAGTATTGATGCCCACCAGGTTTGCCGCCACCCGGCTCCCCGGCGCGGCGGCATCAATGCGTGTTTTATGCGTCTGCAGTCCGCGTAATCGCGATTTTAAGCCCGGGGGCACAATCTCCACCTCCTGCCCCACGGAAAGTGAGCCGTCAATCAGTGTCCCCGTAACCACGGTGCCCGACCCGGTCATGGTAAAGACACGGTCGATGGCCAGTCTGGGTCTGCCCAGATCGCGCCGTGGTTCTGTGGAAGCCAATAGTTCATCGATGGTCTCCACCAGGTCCGGCAGGCCTTCTCCGGTCAGCGCCGACACGGCAACCATCGGTGCCCCGGATAGAGCTGTGGTGCTGATGAGCTCCTCTATCTCCATGCGGACCAGACCCAGCAACTCCTCATCAACCAGGTCCTTTTTGGTGATGACGACGATTCCATTCCGTATCTCCAGCAGGTCTAAAATCGCCAGGTGTTCCCTGGTCTGCGGCATGATGCTCTCATTGGCCGCCACAATGAGCAGTGCCAGGTCAATGCCACCCACGCCGGCGAGCATATTCCTGACGAACCGCTCGTGCCCGGGAACGTCAACGATGCCCACCTCTCGCCCGCTGGGCAGCTTCAACCAGGCAAAGCCGAGGTCTATGGTCATGCCGCGCTCTTTTTCCTCGCGCAGCCGGTCCGGGTCGATTCCGGTTAGTGCCTGCACCAGAACCGACTTGCCGTGGTCAATGTGGCCTGCCGTACCCAGAACGTACATCTCACCCACCCTTAATCATGAAGTGTGATGCCAGTCAGAAGCCAGGTTGCGGAGCGCTTTCAATACCGTTTTATCCTCTTCGGGAAGCACCGAGCGCGGGTCCAGAAGCAGTATATCGTCGGCAATCCGCCCCACCATCGGCATTTCCTGCCTGCGCAGTTTGCGAGCCGCTTGCTGCGCCAGATTGCGGCCTTCTCTGTTTCCTATGGCGACCAGTCTCGTGGGCAGGGTCCCTCCGGGCAGGCTGCCGCCGCCGACCATCGTCTCACCATCGATCACGCGGGCCACGCCGCCAAGCGCCTCTGCCCATTCCCCGGCCCGCTTCTCAATATCCTTCACAGGCGCAGCGACCATTCTCCACACCGGCACCTTGTCCGTTGCCTCACCTTTAAGATAGTGAAGCAGCGTTGCTGCCAGCCCGGCCAGCCGTACCTTGTCAATGCGCACCGCCCGGGCCAGCGGATGTCTTCGCAGCCTGTCCATAAGCTGTTTCTGGCCAACGATAATGCCCGCCTGCGGCCCCCCCACCAGCTTGTCGCCGGAAAAAAAGGCCAGCCCAACGCCGAGGGCGACACTCTGCGGCACCACCGGCTCAGGGGCAAGCCCGAACGCAGTCGTATCCAGGAAACAGCCACTGCCTAGGTCGTCGAGGACAGGTATATTGTAACGCTCAGCCAGCGCCATCAGTTCCTCTAGTGCCACTTCACTGGTAAACCCTATGAGCCTGAAATTGCTGGAATGAACCCGCATCAGGGCTGCCGTCCGCGGGCTGACCGCCTGCTCGTAATCGCTGATATAGGTGCAGTTGGTCGTCCCGACCTCCACCAGCTTGGCGCCGCTCTGCCGCATCACGTCGGGAATTCGAAAGCCGCCCCCGATTTCCACCGCCTGACCCCGGGAAACGATTACTTCCTTTCTCCTCGCCAGTGCCGTCAGCCCCAGCAACACCCCAGACGCATTGTTGTTCACCACCAGCGCCGCCTCAGCCCCGCTGAGTTCGCATAAAAGCGATTCAATGTGCACCTGTCGCGAGCCCCGCGTGCCGCTCTCCAGGTTGAACTCCAGATTGGAGTAACCCCGGGCCACGGTATCCATGGCCACGGTTGCTTCCGGGCTCAGCGGGGCACGACCCAGATTGGTATGCAGAATGACGCCGGTGGCATTAATCACCGGTCGCAGGCTGGGCATCTCCATTGTCTTCACCTGATTGTATACCGCTGCCGCGATTCCGGACAAGGACGAAGCCTTTTTCCCGACGGCAACGGCGTCTCGCTCCCGCTCCAGATACCGCCGTATCAACCTGACCAGCCGGCCATGCGGGTAAGTCTCCACCAGCGGACTTAGCCGTTCGTGGGCCAGAACCCTGTCCACACCGGGTATTTTCCGGAATTCGCCTTCCATGCCTCATATTTTACACGATGGCGGTGGACACTTCTAGTATTTACTCGTCGCGATAAATAGTTGCGATTTGTCATGATTATCATTATCTTTAACTATCTTTAATTCCTTGATACAATTAACAGTATATTCCCAATTGCTGAATGTTCTTGCTTCCAAAAAGGAGAGTGCCAGAATGTTAACCCAAGATGAACTGACAAGATATGACCGACAGATTATGATGAAAGGCATAGGGAAAGATGGGCAGGAGAAGCTGAAAAAGGCCAGGGTCTTCGTTGCCGGTGCCGGCGGGCTTGGTTCTCCGATTTCTATTTATCTGGCTGTCGCCGGAGTCGGCACCATCCGACTCGTCGACCACGATACTGTCGAGCTTAGCAACCTGAACCGGCAGATTCTGCACGGTGATGGAGACCTGGGTAAAAGAAAAGTCGACTCCGCCACACAGAAGCTCGAAAATCTGAATAAAGATGTAACCGTGGAAGCCGTTGCCGAGACCATAACCGAGGAAAACGTCTCCCGGCTGGTCGGTGATTGTGACCTCATTGTTGACGCCATGGATAATCTGCCCACCAGGTACGTATTGAACCGGGCAGCCATCGAAAAAAATATTCCCTTCTTCCACGGGGCGGTGTACGGCTTTGAGGGCCGGGCGACGACAATAATACCCGGCAAGACTGCCTGCCTGTGGTGCATCTACCAGGGACGCATTACCGAGGGGAAATTCCCCGTCATCGGGGTGGCACCGGCGGTTATCGGCTGCCTCCAGGCAACCGAGGTCATCAAGTATATTACCGGAATCGGGGAACTTCTGACCGACCATCTGCTGATGTACGACGGGCTCAACCTTGAGTTCACCAAACTGGAAGTGAAACGGGGCCCTAACTGCCAGCACTGCGGTCATTTGCAGTAGCAGAGAGGACAGAGATAGTGGAAAAAATAAAATTCGAGACCATAGAGATACCGAAGCTCACCAGGGGCATTGCCCGAGATTCCACGGAGCTCATCGGGAACACGCCGCTGGTCAGGCTGAACCGGGTAACCGAGGGTATAAAAGCAGAGGTGGTGGCCAAGCTGGAGTCCTTCAATCCTTTGGGCAGTGTCAAGGACCGCATCGGGGTGTCCATGATACTCAATGCCGAAACGAAGGGCCTCATCAGCAAAGATACCGTCATCATTGAACCCACCAGTGGCAACACCGGCATCTCCCTCGCTTTCGTCTGTGCCGCCAGGGGGTACCGGCTCATCCTCACCATGCCGGACACGATGTCGAAGGAGCGCCGTCAGCTTCTCTCCGTTTTCGGTGCCGAGCTGGTGTTGACACCCGGAGCGGAGGGGATGGTCGGGGCAATCAGGAAAGCGGAGCAGCTGGCCACAGAAAACCCCAACTCCTTCATCCCACAGCAGTTCCAGAATCCTTCCAACCCGGAGGTGCACCGGATAACTACCGCTGACGAAATATGGCGGGATACTGATGGCAAAGTTGATATACTGATTGCCGGCGTTGGCACCGGGGGGACAATTACCGGCATCGCCGAGGTAATCAAGGCTAAAAAACCCCCATTTAAAGCCATTGCCATTGAGCCGGCTGACTCGCCGGTGCTTTCCGGCGGTAAGGCCGGGCCGCACCGCATTCAGGGCATTGGCGCCGGCTTCATCCCCGATGTCCTCAGAACCGACCTGATCGATGAAATCGTTAAGGTCAGCAATGAGGACGCGGGAGCAATGGCCCGCAGACTGGCCAGAGAGGAAGGGATACTGGCCGGCATATCATCCGGGGCGGCCACCTGGGCGGCGCTGGAAGTCGCCAGGAGGCCGGAGAACAGGGGCAAACTCATTGTCGTCATTCTGCCCGATACCGGAGAGCGTTATCTTTCCACCTGGCTTTTCCAGGAAATGTAGCCGGTAAGGACATATTTGGTTAGGTTATGACAGATTTACCTATAAATTTAACTTAATCGAACTGTTCTGCAATAGACTCTGGAAAGATTTAAAGTAAAGATAGAAAGTGGTCTCTATCTATTTGAGCCAACCGAAGGATTGATGAAAGCGTACCACGAGGTACTTCTTTCTTGCCAATTACGACAGGAACAACAATAGTTCGACCACTGGGTAATTTTTTCTGTAAAACTTGATGGCTTCCTCGTTTAGATTTACTCCGTAGTTGGAAGCCATCTTTAATTAAAGCGTCTATAATTTGCTTGCTTGAGCAGAGTGGCAATTGACTCATGGTGTGATTGGAATAGATACAGATGTAGTAGATATAAAGGGACGTTCACAGGATTCTATTTCATGTTTTTCTGTCAGGACAAAACCTCTTTCATTGAGAACCTGAAACATCTCTTTCTCTTCGCATAATGCATCGAGATAAGAATCTATTGCGTCATGAAGATTCTCGCTGGCATCCTCGATTGTATCACCGCAACTTGCCACATCAAACTCTGGACACCATGACACATACTGGTCTCCTTCTTTACGAACAAGCACAGACAACTCAATTTTTACGGTGCCAGTGTGGTCAGCCATCTCCCCTCCTTCATTTCCTGTATTGGATTACAGGCCACACAAGTTAATCACGAAACTTGCCTCTTGTCAAGAGACTTAAATCTCAAGTTTAGTTCGATAACACAAAATCATTATACCATACTTTACCAACCACGATTGAACTGAACCACATTATCGAATACATTGCATTTTTAAATAGCTTGTGGTATATTCATCAGTAACTGATTTATATGACCGCTAGGGGTGCTTGAAAGCTGAGAGGCAATTGGTGCCAACCCTGTGGACCTGACCTCGGTAATACGAGCGTAGGGAAGCGGCAGTAGCTTGGACCAAGGGTCTTGAAGTAGCCGCTTAAGCCCTTGGTTTTTGATTTGTGAGCGTAATTTATGCTTAAGATATTGAAGGAGGATATTAAGACCGTATTCGCCAAGGATCCGGCGGCAAGGAGCACGCTGGAGGTTCTTTCCTGCTACCCGGGACTGCATGCCCTGTGGCTGCACCGCCTGGCACACTTTCTGTGGCAGCATAAGTTTCGCCTGCTGTCACGTTTCCTTTCCCACTTTGGCCGTTTCCTTACCAGCATTGAAATTCATCCCGGAGCCAGTATCGGCCGCAGATTCTTCATCGACCACGGGGCCGGGGTCGTCATCGGTGAAACGTCTGATATCGGCGACGATGTCCTGATATACCAGGGAGTAGTGCTCGGCGGAACGACCACCGAGAAAAAGAAGCGCCACCCCACAGTGGGTAATAATGTGGTCATCGGCGCCGGAGCAATCGCGCTTGGCCCCATAACCATCGGCGATGACGCCCGCATCGGTTCTGGTTCGGTGGTCATCAAATCAGTCCCGGCCGGGGTCACGGTGGTGGGTGTTCCGGGACGGTCGGTGGAAGACCGCCACCAGCCAATACTGGAACTGGACCACGGGCAATTGCCGGACCCGATTGCTGAAGCCATCAGACTGGTACTGAGAGAGCAGGACAAGCTTGAGGAAAGGCTGAGCAAACTGGAAAAACAATGCGGCGTCCGCGCTCACGGTAATGAACTGGAGAAGCTGAGAAAGCGGATGGAGCAGGCACTGGAAGAAAAAGAGGCGTGAGATGAGCAAGCGGCGCGTCATTTTTACCTTCAACGAGGAGCAGATCCGAGACCCCCTCATCCATAACCTGGGGCAGCAGTTCAACCTGATTACCAATATCCGCCGTGCTGACCTTTCCGAAGATAAGGGCTGGATTGTGCTTGAGCTGGAGGGTGACGAAGATGACATTGAACAGGGCATTGCCTGGGTCACCAGCAAAGGGGTACGTATTGACCCGGTAGATGGTGACAGCTAGGAGCAATAATATGAAGAGAATCTATCTTGACTATGCCGCCACCACGCCAACCCACCCCGACGTTGTTAAAGCGATGCTTCCCTACTTTTCCGATTCGTTCGGTAACCCTTCCAGTATTTATGCCTGCGGACAGGAGGCGAAAGAGGCCATTGAGGAAGCCAGGGCTAGCGTAGCCGCGCTCATTGGTGCCCATGAGGATGAAATCGCCTTCACCAGCGGTGGTACCGAGGCGGACAACGCTGCGCTCAAAGGCGTGGCTTATGCTAATTCGGACAAAGGCAACCATATCATCACCTCCTCCATCGAGCATCACGCCATTCTGGAAACCGGCCACTATCTGGAAACGCAGGGATTTCAGGTTACAATTCTACCGGTGGATAAGGACGGCATGGTTGACCCTGATGACGTCCGCCGGGCGATTACAAACAAGACAATCATCGTTTCCATTATGCACGCCAATAACGAGATCGGCACTATTCAGCCCATTGCCGAAATCGCTAAAGTGACCAAAAACGCTGGCGTCTATCTGCACACCGACGCCGTGCAGACGGTGGGACACATCCCACTCGATGTTGATGAACTCGGTGTTGACCTGCTCTCCATATCCGCCCACAAGCTGTATGGCCCCAAGGGAGTCGGGGTTCTCTACACCAGAAAAGGCACCAAGCTCATGTCTTTCATGCACGGTGGTGAGCAGGAATTCGGGCGGAGAGCCGGCACCCACAATGTTCCCGGCATTGTCGGCCTGGGAAAGGCGGCACAGATTGCGCAACAGGAGACGGATGAAGAAGCGGAACGGGTAACCCGCCTCCGTGATAAATTGATAAATGGTGTTCTGGAGAACATAGACCATGCCCGACTCAACGGCCATCCCCAGACGCGACTGCCCAATAACGTAAACATGAGCATCTCATACGCCGAGGGGGAGGCGATGTGCCTGAACCTTGACCGGGAAGGCATCTGCTGCTCGACGGGTTCTGCTTGCAGTTCCGCTGCCACCGAACCATCGCACGTCCTGCAGGCACTGGGCCTTGACCCACTGCAGGCCCACAGCTCACTGAGGTTCAGCCTGGGCAAGTGGACCACGGAGGAAGAAATCGACCGGGTGCTGGACGTGTTGCCCCGTATTGTGTCCAAGTTGCGAGCCATGTCGCCGCTGCTGAAGAGCCATCATTAACTTTTCGATAATTTTATGTCATCTAAAGGGGAAACGTGTTACCGGAAATAGGCAAAGTAGACAAAGCAACGTTTGACCGGGTTATCTTCCCCAATCTCGGTAAACCCGACCGCTCGGTGTTGATTGGCCCCAAGCATGGCCTTGACGCCGCTGTTATCGAACTGCCGGGCGGCGAGGTCGCACAGCGCTATAAACAAAAAATGGGCTAATCTGATATTTCCGACAATTCAACCCTATAATCTCAGCTCTGGATAACTTTTTATCAGGTTATCAGGTAAAAAGCCGTGGAAAAAGTCATTGTTGCCATGAGTGGCGGGGTGGATTCATCATTGGCCGCCGCCCTGCTCAAAGACGACGGTTACGATGTTGTTGGCATTACCATGCAAATCTGGCCTCGTGGCCACGGAACATATCAGGGTGGTTTCGGGGGCTGCTGTGGCACTGATGCCATCGAGGATGCCAGAAAAGTCGCGTACCGGCTTGGCATCCCCCACTATGTTCTGAATTTTCGGGACCTTTTTGCCCGGACTGTGATTGCTGATTTCTATCAGGAATACGGCCGGGGACGGACACCAAACCCATGCGTTCGCTGTAACCAGTACGTCAAGTTTGATGGTCTGCTGAAGAAAGCCAGGGGGCTCGGTTTTGATTTTATCGCCACCGGGCATCACGCCAGAATAGAAAGCAACGAGATAACAGGAAGAATTACCCTCACGAAAGGGCTGGATGCGCAAAAGGACCAGTCCTATTTCCTGTATACCTTGACTCAGGAGCAATTAGAACATACGTTATTCCCAATCGGCAACTTTACCAAGAAAGAGGTAAGGGCAATGGCCAGAGAGCGAAAATTACCCGTCGCTGACCGGCCGGAGAGCCAGGACATCTGCTTCGTTCCAGACAATAACTATGCCGAATTCCTTAAAGACCGCATCCCGCAGGCGTTTCAGCCGGGGCCTATGCTGGACGAG
>JABUBL010000262.1_pt1 | contig 14552 bp, 12 predicted proteins | sample 7240371 | NCBI WGS metagenome assembly JABUBL01 (sample SAMN07256343, study PRJNA390944) | subsurface metagenome | isolation source: Methane hydrate marine sediment | place: Pacific Ocean: Eastern North Pacific, ODP site 1244 | collected 2002
CTCCTCAAAATTCCTGTTATTATAATTACAAATCACCCGTCAATTGAGACAGCTGTCCAATCCATAAAAAAAGGAGCTTATGATTATCTCACTAAACCAGTTAATTTTGAGGAGCTCGGTTTAATTATAAAAAAGATAATAGAGAGACAGACCTTGATTGCTGAAAATATTCTACTTCGTAAACAGTTGAAGGATAAGTATAGTCCCAAGAATATAGTGGGGAAAAGCTTAAAAATGAAACTCATTTTCGAATTAATCGAGAATGTTGCAGATATTGATTCAACAATACTCATACATGGAGAAAGTGGAACAGGAAAAGAGGTTATTGCAAGAGCCATACATCAGAGTGGATCGCGAAAAGATGGACCATTCATAACGGTAAACTGTGCTGCAATACCAGAGAATCTTCTTGAGAGCGAGTTATTTGGACATGAAAAAGGGGCATTTACAGGTGCAATAAATTCAAAGCAAGGAAGATTCGGACTGGCAAATGGGGGGACGCTTTATCTTGATGAAATTGCAGAGATGAACCTTAATACACAGGTTGACTTATTGAGGGTATTACAGGAGAGGGAATTTAGAAGGGTGGGAGGCTCAAAGTTGATTACCGTGGATGTTAGGGTTATTGCTTCAAGCAACAAGGATATTGAGAAAGAGGTAGAGTGTGGCAATTTCAGGCAGGATTTATATTATAGACTTAATGTCATCCCTGTAAATTTACCATCATTGCGTGAAAGGAAAGGAGACATTCCGTTCCTCGTTCAGCATTTCATAAATAAATATAAGAAAAAAGCAAGGAGAGAAATTAAAGGGGTATCAAAAGGAGCACGTATTCTTCTCATAAACTACTATTGGCCTGGAAATGTTAGAGAATTAGAGAACACGATTGAAAGAGCTATAGTTCTTGGCAACAAAGAATTTATTACTCTTGAAGATCTTCCGGCAAGGATTAGAGAATTTAACAAAGAAAAAACTGAGATATGTTATCCTCTTAACAAACCCCTTGAGGATATTGAAAAACAATACATTACAAATGCTCTTTCAGGTACAAATTGGAATATTAGCCAAACTGCAAAAATCTTGAAAATTAATAGAATGACATTGTATAATAAAATAAAAAGGTATAAGTTAACAAGAAGGAAATAATAATTGTATAAAAATTAGACTTGTATAATTTTTATACATATAGCAACTACCTTGAAATACAGAATCTTCACTCAATGCTGTCTATTTTTTAGACATTTCCCCATCTAGCTTGGATTTTATTATTTAAATTAAATAGCTATATTTCAATGGCTTATGTGTTTAATTGCTATGGCACAATTCTTGCTTTGAACTGATATCATGAATTGTCCGTTTTATGAAGAAATAACCATAAGATACTGTAAAGCACTGGCTAAACGAATAATGATTCCTTCGGGTTCTGAGAAAGAAAGATTCTGTATTTGTAAGAAATTTAAGGAATGCCCACTTTACAAGGAATATACGGAGAATAAGAGTAAACACCCAAAAATACCTGAAAATAAAAAAGGAGTTAACAATGGAAATAGACCTAAAAAAAGTTGATCATGTGCTTAAGAAAAACAGGAGAGATAAAAATGCTTTGATTCCAATTCTTCAGGACATCCAGGAAGAATATAACTGGTTACCAAAAGAAACATTAGAGATAGTTGCACGTGAGCTTGATCTATCATTAATGGATGTTTATGGAGTCGTAACATTTTACAGGACATTCAGTTTAAAGCCTCGTGGTAAACATATCATTACTGTCTGTCAGGGTACCGCCTGTCACGTAAGAGGAGGACACAGAATTGCAGAGGCAATTTCAAGGGAATTGGGAATCAATTCTGGGGAGACAACAGAAGACCTGAAATTTACTTTAGAGACGGTTAACTGTCTGGGATGTTGTGCTATAGGACCAATTGTGGTAGTTGATGGCGAATATTACGGAGGAATGACTTCTCAAAAGGTTGCCTCATTATTGAAAAAAATTTGAGGAGGTAAAAGAGAATGATACAAGTTAATGTTAAATGTCCATATTGCAAAGAAAGTTTGATGGACAACGAACATACGATAGATGGAAAACCAAGTATTAAAGTAAGTATTCAATCTGGCAATAAGCTTGGAGATTTATATTTAAGTTCACTTTATGGTAGCTATGAAATAAATTCGGAGATTGACTTTACTGAAGGTGAAATATACATATTCTCCTGCCCACATTGTAATTCTGTTCTTACATCTAAGAATTTATGCGAAAAATGCAATGCCCCAATAGTAGCATTTGAGTTTATAAAAGGTAGTAGGATTCTTATTTGTTCCAGGCGTGGTTGTAAAAAACATTCAATAGAGTTTGAGGATTTAGAAAAGGAAATTTCTGCATTTTACAATGTCTACTCACTATTCTTTGCTCCCACATCGGGTAAAAAGGAGAAAAAAAATGAATAAGCCTGAGAGTAAAAGGAAAAGAGTAACTGAAGAAAGTTCGAACAATATAATTTGGGTTGCAATTTCTTCAGGTACATGTGGACAAGCACGTGGTTCTTTGAAGATTGTTGAGGCTTTTAAGAAGGAAGTAGGCAATCTTGCGCGTGAAGGTCAAGTGAAAATTAGGGTTACTGGTTGCCATGGATTCTGTGAAGCTGAACCAAATATAATAATTTTCCCTGATGGAATCTTTTACCAGCATCTTAAACCAGAGGATGCTGAGGAGATTGTTGAGAAGACCGTTTTATTGGGAAAAATAATTGATAAGCACCTTTATAAGGATCCACGGACTGGCAAAGCTTACACCTATCAAGAAGATATACCCTTTTACAGGAAACAGATGAGATTACTTTTAGGTGATAATCCCCTCATAGACCCCACAGATATAGAGGACTACTTGGCAAGAGGAGGTTACCAATCTCTTGCAGTTGCCCTCGAAAAGAGTCCAGAAGATATAATAAAGACTGTAAAAGATTCAGGTTTACGAGGGAGGGGAGGAGCAGGGTTCCCGACAGGATTTAAATGGGATTTTTGTAGAAAAGCGAAAGGTGATGTCAAGTATGTTATTTGTAATGCCGATGAGGGTGATCCCGGTGCATATATGGACCGAAGTCTACTTGAAGGTAATCCCCATTCGGTTATCGAGGGTTTGGTAATAGGCGCCTATGCGATAGGGGCGAAAGAAGGTTGGATATATGTGAGAAATGAATACCCTCTTGCTATTAAGCACATCTTAAAGGCAATTGAACAAGCTTGGAAGTTGAGGCTTTTAGGTAATGATATTCTTGGTTCGGGGTTTGATTTCAATATAAAGATTGTAAGAGGTGCAGGTGCTTTTGTCTGTGGTGAAGAGACTGCTTTGATGTACTCTATAGAAGGTGAAAGGGGAATCCCAAGACAAAGACCCCCATTTCCCGTTAGAAAAGGTCTATTTGGAAAACCAACAAATATAAATAATGTTGAAACCTGGGCAAATGTACCTAAAATAATAGAAAAAGGTGCTAACTGGTTCAAAGAGATAGGAACTGAGACAAGTAAAGGAACTAAAATTTTTTCCCTTGTCGGGAAGGTAAAAAATACAGGACTTGTTGAAGTTCCCATGGGGATGACATTAAGGGAAGTTATATTTGATATTGGTGGTGGCATGCTTGACGGAAAGGGTTTCAAGGCTGTTCAGACAGGTGGACCATCTGGTGGTTGTATTCCTAAGGAGCTTTTAGATTTACCTGTGGATTATGAATCACTTACAAAAGCAGGTTCAATAATGGGTTCTGGTGGTATGATTGTAATGGATGAGGGAACCTGTATGGTTGATGTTGCCAAGTATTTTCTCAATTTCCTCCAGGATGAATCGTGCGGAAAATGTTTATCGTGCCGTAAAGGAATTCAAAAGATGCTTGAGATTGTAACCGATATAACAGAAGGCAAAGGAAAAGAAAAGGACCTTGAAACCCTTGAAGAACTTGCTGATGTTGTAAAGGATGTATCCTTATGTGGACTTGGACAGACTGCACCAAATCCTGTATTAGGGACACTCCGTTATTTCAAAGATGAGTATATAGACCATATCAAAAAGAAGAAGTGTACAGCAGCAGTGTGTAACGAAATAATCTCTTCGCCCTGCCAGCACACCTGTCCCATTGATACAGAAGCTCAGGTCTATATTTCATTAATCGCAAAAAAGAAATATAAAAAGGCTCTTGAGATTATCAAGAAAGATAATCCGTTTGCATCAGTACTCTCCCGTGTCTGCAATCACCCTTGTGAAGCAAAGTGTCGAGCAAGTGAGGGTGGAGAACCAATTGCTATAAGAAACCTTAAAAGATTTGTGACAGATTATGGATTGAAGAACGGTCTAATGTTAAAAGCTGAATCTGGAAAAAAGAATGGAAAAGATAAAGTTGCCATAGTAGGTTCTGGTCCAGCTGGACTCACGTGTGGATACTACCTTGCTCAAAAAGGATACAAGGTTACTGTATTTGAAAAACTCCCTGTTGTAGGTGGGATGCTCATAGTAGCAATACCTGAATACAGGCTTCCAAAAAATATATTGGATGCCGATATAGAATATATAAAAAGCGCAGGGATTGAGATAAAAACGAATAGTGAGCTCGGTAAAGATTTTAGTCTGGATAGCCTATTTGAAGAAGGTTACAAAGCGGTGTTTATTGCAACGGGTGCACATAAATCGCTGAAATTGAATATCCCGGGTGAGGATTCTAAAGGTGTACTACCAAGTATGAAGGTTCTTAGTTCTATTAATCTTGGAAAGGAAATAGAAATTGGTAAGAGAGTGGGGGTAGTTGGTGGAGGAAATTCAGCAGTGGATGCAGCACGTGCAGTTTTGCGAACAGGCAAACCTGAAAGTGTAACCATTTTTTACAGAAGAACAGTTGCTGAGATGCCTGCATTTAAAGAGGAAGTGGAGGCTGCTCTTGAAGAAGGAATAGAAATTGAGTTTTTAACTGCACCAAAGAATATAATCTCTGAGGGTGGAAACTTAAAAGGCTGCGAATTCATAAAGATGAAATTGGGGGATGTAGACAAATCAGGTAGAAGAAGACCGATACCAATAGAGGGTTCAGAGTTCAAGGTGGAAATCGATACCCTTGTTGTTGCGATTAGCGAACAACCTGATTCATCATATGTAAAGAAAGAAACAGGTCTTGAAATTTCCAAATGGCAAACCATTGTAGTAGACCCTGAGACGTTTGCTACATATAGGGAAGGTGTGTTTGCCGGTGGGGATGTGGTAACAGGTCCAAATACTGTTGTCGATGCTGTTGCGTCTGGAAAGATTACTGCTGAGTCTATTGATATGTTCATAAGTGGGAGAGAGATAAAACGGGAGTATAAGATAACAAAGCCCTCAATGTATATTGAACCAGTTGAGCTTTCAGAAGAAGAGGTTTTGGAAGCTAATCGTGCGCAGATGGCTTCTCTTTCTGTTGATGATAGAAAAAATAATTTCAAAGAAGTTGAACAAGGATTCAGTGAAGAAATAGTAATAAAGGAAGCACGGCGTTGCTTGAGATGTGATCTTGAAACTAAAGATGGACAGAAGTTCTTGGAATCATTGAAGGAAGTGGCAGTTGGACAGGAGGTATAGATGCCTAATGTAAGGATTGATGGAATAGATTTCGAAGCAGAAGAAGGCTGGACAATCCTTGAAGTAGCTAAATTCCTGGGGTTGGAGATCCCAACTTTTTGTTATGATGAAGGACTAAGTCCCTGGGGTGGTTGCAGGCTCTGTGTTGTTGAAATCGGGGAGGGTGAGAATGCAAAGCTTGTTACTTCCTGTACTTACCCGGCTCAGGAGGGTCTTACAATAAGAACAGCTTCAAAGCGGGTAATAAGAGCAAGAAAGGTACTTATTGAACTTCTCCTTGCGAGTTGTCCTTCATCAAAGACTATTCAAGACCTTGCAGCAAAATTTGGCGTTGAAAGAACGCGGTTCAAACCCGACTGGGAGGATTGTGTCTACTGTGGGTTGTGTGTAAGAATGTGTGAAGAACAAATGGATGCGAAGGCAATAGGCTTTGTTGATAGGGGAGGAAAGTTAAAGATTACTACGCCGTTTGATATGAAATCCGATGTTTGCCGAACCTGTGGAGCCTGTATGTACATATGCCCTGCCTGCCAACTCAGGTGCGAAGGTCCAGAACCTGCTTCAGTTGTATGTGGCAGGTGCTATAATGCTTTGCAGCCTACCTGTATTGATTACTATGATGATTATAAGTGTTATTTGGGATTAACGAGAGATTGTGGAACCTGTATACGAGAAGCTCCGGAAGATAAAAAGCGAGAGAAGGTAAAGGAAGGTAAAAAATGAGATTGTTTGCCAGAGGAAATTCCCTCCTTTGCTAAAGGAGGGTTAGGGAGGATTTTTAAATCCCCCTTAATCCCCCTTTGATAAAGGGGGAAAGGGTAAGAGGGTATGAAAAAGGGGGAAAGGAAGAGAAGTGTAATCTAACTAAAAATCTATGTAATCAAACAGAAATAAAAAAGGAGGATATATGTCATTTTCAAAACTTAACGCAACAGCAGCTACTTTAACAAAAAATAGAACAGAGGGTTCAATTGTTCCCATCAGTGGAATGTGTGTTACCTGTGTAGATGGCTGCATTGGGATGTGCGAAATTGGTAAATCTGCTTATAGGGGTCATGAGGTCATATATCCTCAACCATTCGGGATTATAACGACTGCGTCTGAGAAGGATTATCCCGTTGACCTCTCCCATTTTACAATTCTTGGTGGTGTTGTTGGTGCTCAGGGTATTGAAGCGGATTCGGACAAAGCGATTTTCCCAAATGTGAATCTTGAAAGAACACTCTGTCCCAATGCACCCTTCAAGGTGAAGTTACCATTTGTTATCCCCGGTTTAGGTTCCACAAAAATCGCTAAGATAAACTGGGAAGGTCTTGCTGTAGGTGCTGCACTCGCGGGTTTTCCTTTAACAATAGGTGAGAATGTTGTAGCAATGGATCCAGAATCAGAAATTAAGAATGGAAAAATAATGAAGGCTCCTGATCTCCAGTGGCGCATTAAACTCTACAAGAAGTGGCAGCAGGATGGTTACGGCGACATAATCGTTCAGGCAAATGTTGAGGATACCCGTCTTGGAGTACAGGAATTCGCAATTGAGAAGCTTGGTGTTGAGACAGTCGAGCTCAAGTGGGGACAGGGAGCGAAGAATATAGGTGGTGAAGTTAAGTTCAAAGACCTTGAAAAAGCACAACTACTTTACAAGAGAGGCTATGTAGTTCTTCCTAATCCTACCGATCCAAGCGTTATCGAGGCATTCAAGCGTGGTGCTTTCAAGGAATTCGAGCGTCACTCCCGTATCGGAATGGCTGATGAGGAAGCATTCATTAAAAGGGTTGAAGAACTCAGGAAAGCTGGGGCGAAACGCGTGACTCTAAAAACAGGTGCGTATCGACCTCAGGCTCTTGCCCAGGCTATGAAGTGGTCTTCAAAGGCAAGGGTCGATATGTTAACTGTGGATGGAGCTGGTGGTGGAACAGGAATGAGCCCCTGGAGAATGATGAATGAATGGGGAGTGCCAACGATTGAACTCTGGTCATTGACCCGTCAGTATGCAGAAAAACTCATAAAGAAAGGTGAACATCTTCCCGATTTGGTGTTTGCTGGAGGTTGTATCCTTGAAGACCAGATATTCAAAGCACTCTCAATGGGTGCGCCATATGTCAAACTTGTGGGAATGGCTCGTTCCTTCCTTGCAGCTGCAATGGTTGGTAAGACCATTGGGAAGAGGATTAATGAAGGACAGGTTCCTGTCTATATCGAGCGATTTGGTACAAATAAAGAGGATATATTCATAACGGCATCTGATTTGAAAAAGCAATTTGGTAAAGATTTTGATAATATTCCAACCGGCGCATTAGGGGTTTATACATATGCCCATAGGCTTGCACAGGGGCTAAGGCAGCTTATGACAGGAGCAAGGAAGTTCAATCTCGATCTTATGGTAAGGGATGATCTTGCTGCACTCACTCATGAAGCCGCTGATATTTCAGGATTAAAATACATTATGGATGTTGACAAGGAAGAAGCAGAAAAGATACTCAACGACTAAATCAGTAAACTATAACTAAGCTGTAGGGGCAGGTCTTGCACCTGCCCTTTTTTCTTTGTGTTCAAAAATTTCCCTTGACAGTTAATTTTTATTTTGATAAATTCTCATAGGTAGATTTAATATACAAATAATAAATAAAGGAGATATCTATGGAAAAGAATCTATTTGAAATATCATTATGTACGCTTGATAATGTTGCTGAAAAGGTTAAGCTCGATCCAAATATTCATGTAATCCTCAGACAACCAGAGAGAGAACTGACTGTTGCTGTTCCGGTAAGGATGGATGACGGTCACGTAGAGGTCTTTACAGGGTATAGAGTACAACATTCATCTTTGAGAGGACCGTGCAAGGGAGGAATACGATACCATCAGGATGTAACGTTGGATGAAATTAAAGCCCTTGCAATGTTGATGACATTGAAATGTGCTGTCGTAGATATCCCCTATGGTGGTGCTAAAGGTGGGGTCAGGTGTGATCCCCTGAAAATGTCAAGAGAGGAGGTTATACGTCTGACCAGGCGTTATACGGTTATGATTATGCCAATTATTGGCGGACGAAGGGATATTCCTGCTCCTGATGTTAATACCAGCGCAGAAACAATGGGATGGATAATGGATACCGTCAGTATGTTTCAGGGGCATGCTGTTCTTGATGTTGTTACTGGAAAACCCCTTGATTTAGGCGGCTCGTTGGGGAGAAATGAGGCGACAGGAAGGGGAGTGATGATTTCAACGATTCAACTCCTCAAGAAGTTGAACCGCAATCCATCGGATACTACCGTAGCAATCCAGGGGTATGGAAATGTTGGCTCTATAGCAGCATATCTTTTTGCTGATCAAGGATGTAAAGTAGTTGCAGTTAGCGATGTAACCGGTGGACTTTACAATCCAGAAGGATTAGACTTAAAAAGCATAAACGAACATTGCAAGATATCAGAGCATCACTTCCTCAAAGGTTATAAGAAGAAGGGTACCGAGCCTATTTCAAATGAAGAACTGCTTCTTTTAGACGTAGATGTGCTTGTGCCTGCTGCATTAGAAAACCAGATTACCAAAGAGAATGCTCCTGCAGTAAAAGCAAAATATATTATTGAAGGAGCAAACGGGCCTACAACAACAGAGGCAGATAAGATTCTGGAAGAGAATGGGGTTATTGTAGTTCCCGACATATTAGCGAACAGCGGAGGGGTTGTAGTTTCTTACTTTGAGTGGGTGCAGGGCATTCAGTCATTCTTCTGGGATTTAGAACAGATTAATTCATACCTTGAGAAAATAATGGTGAAGGCTTTCGATGCTGTGTGGTCTCTAACTCAGGATAAAAAGGAATCTATGAGATGCGCTTCTTTTATGATTGCCTTAAAAAGAGTATCTGCTGCCATGCGTCATCGTGGAATATTCCCGTAAGCATCTCTTGTGAGCTAGGATGACTCACCTGTTGTTGCTGCGGTTTCGTCATTGCGAGTTTTCTCCCATATTGACTCCCGAAGCAATCTCATATTCCCCTTTTTATAATCTTCTTTGATTTTCGGGAATGCAATTCCTGAAACAGAGTGTGTTGTGTCAGTATGAGATTGCCACGTCGCTTCGCTCCTCGCAATGACAAGAAGGGGGAAGCGAAGCAATCTCATATTCCCTTTTTATGTTTTTTTCTTTAATCATTCGAGAATACAATTACTGAAACAGAGTGTGTATGTCAGTATGAGATTGCCACTCAAGTGGTATTCTTTTCAAGGCAGTGTCGAGTCGATGGGAAGAGATGTGGTGCCGGGGAGGAGACTTGAACTCCTACAGGTTGCCCCACATGGCCCTCAACCATGCGCGTCTGCCAGTTCCGCCACCCCGGCTCTTGTATATATAGACTTATAATACAATAAATTTAAAAAGTCAACATTTTTTTATAGAAATTTAGCACATAGATATTCACAGATTAAACAGATTAACACAGATCATTTTCGTATTATTATATTATATTTATATTAAGTTGTATTTATCTTTTTCATCTGTGAGAATCTGTGTGCAATTTTTTAAATTTTTTTCTTGAATTTTTCTAAACATTTGCTATAATCCATAAATTGAATGAAAGAATATGAAAAAAACTATAGAAAACATAAATATGAGATTGCTTCGCATAAGTCGAGTGAGAAGAGAAACTCGCAATGACGTCCTTCTCTTGTTTTATATCAAAATTTACAGTTGTAAATAGAAGGGAGTAGTGCATGAGAACGGAAAATGACATTGTTATCATAGGTGGAGGAATTATCGGAGGAAGTATCCTTTTTAACCTATTGAAGGATGGTTTCAAGGGAAAAATATCTGTTTTTGAAAAGAAGGGTGCACTGTCTGATGAGTCAACTGCGCTGTCTGCAGGTGGTTTCAGAAATATATGGTCAACAGTAGTTAATATGAAACTGACATCTTATAGTATTGAAAGTTTTAAAAACTTTAAGGAAGAGACAGGAATCTCGATAGGATTTGAGCAGAGAGGATACCTCTTTACGTACTATAAGAATGAATGGGAGAAAATTGTTGATTTCAAAAAGTTCTGGGACGAAAGTGGGGTAAGAACTGAACTCCTTACACCGGAAGAGGTTGAAAAAATGGTTCCAGGTCTAAAAGCAGGTTTAGAACACCTTGATAAAGATATCATTGACATGCTCACCATTGAGGAGATTGTTGGAGGTCTGTATGGTACTGATTGTGGCATATTCAATCCAACTGCCTGTGCAATTGCCTATTTTGAAAAATCTCTTGAAAATTTTGGTGAAATCGTAGAGATTAACAAGAATAAAGAGGTAAAAAAAATATCAATTAAGGATGGAAAAGTAGATGGTGTCTTTCTTGAAAGTGATGAGTTTATCGCTGCTGAAAAGGTGATTGTTGCAGCCGGAGCATTTTCAACTGACCTGTTAGAAAGATCAGGAATTTCGGAGGAACAAAACATCCCTGTTGTCCCTATTAAAAGAATGCTCTTTCTGGTAAACAGGCCACCAATTGAAGGTTTCGGAAAAATTCCAATGGTTATTATTGATAACGGTGTTTATTTTCATCCAGAGGCAGACGACCTGCTTGTCGGAAGAGCAAAAGAGGATCAGAAACCGGGATACGATTATGATATGGAAAAGAATTACTATATTGATGAAATGAATACTTATATGCAGGCTAGGATCCCAGGTATGGAGTACTGCAGAATAAAAAATGGGTGGGGAGGATTATATGCTGTGAATACACTGGATGAGAATGCCATTATCGGAGAACACCCTGATATTTTAAACCTCTTTCTTGCAGTAGGTTTTAGTGGTCACGGAGTGATGGAGGCACCAGCGGTAGGGAAATGTATCTCTGAAAAAATCATAAGGGGATATTATATTTCTGTCCCTGAAGCTGAATCGCTTGAATTCAAGAGATTCAGGGAAGGAAAGTTGGTAAAGGAAACGATTGTTATATAGGAGATAAAGATGGAGATAAAGAATTATCTCGAGGAAATTGTAATAAGGATTGCCAATGACCTGATAGACAAGGATAAAGACTTCTGTAAGTGTAATAAATGCAGGTTAGATGTTATTACATACAGTTTAAATCGTCTGAGACCAAAATATGCTTCAAGTCTAACAGGACATGCCCTTACTGCAGTAGATATTGAGAGTGACCAGGTACAAGCAGAGGTTACTGTTCAGATACTTAGGGCAATAGAACAGGTAAAAGAACACCCAAATCATTAAGAGGGAAAAGTCGAAATTAGAAGTCAATTTTCATCCAAAAATGAACCCGCTAAACCGAACTTGTTCATTGTCTTGAAAAGAAATATGCTTGTCAATGTCTGAATGGCGAACACTTTGCTTTTTAGTGTGAACGATGACCAGAGGAAGGAGAACATTCGACAGAACAGAACATTTAACAATTTTTTTTGGGCTTAACTTATTTTTACTTGACATTTATTTAAAATTTATGTATAGTAGCAATAACTTTTTGCTTAAACGAATTGTAAGGAAGGAGGAAACGTGTATAAAAAGGGATTGGTAAGGTTTTTAAATGTTATTATTTTCTTTGCCATTGTGCTTCTTATGTACATGATACTTTATCCTAACTATAAGGACATTCAAAAAGAAAATAAGATTGGAGATGTAAAGACGAATATGTATACATTAAGGGCAGCGGTGGAAAATTTTGCAGCATTTAACCAGGGAAAATATCCACATGCATTCAGGGAATTTAAAAAATATGTTGATAATGGAATGCTACCCACAAATCCCTATACACTTATGGCAATGACAGATGATGAGATAGTTGGCAATATCTACTTTGATCCTGTTGCGTTTGAAGATGATAGTCCCGATGGAGTAAATGCAAAGTTTAAAGGAGAACCAGGAGTAATTTTCTATTCCGTATACCGCTCACCTGGTGATACAACCTTTATCATCCATTATTCCCTTGTTGGAATTAATGAAGAGGGTAAACCCATTACTTTTACCGACCCCGGACAAAAGAAACACATTTTCATCATTCATGATGAGAGCTAATACTTGGAAGTGTATTGTTCCATTAGATATTTATTTATGACATAATGTCATTTAAAATATTTCGTGTATTGTTTATTGTTAGTTTTGGAATGAATCAAGTCGGTAGGGATTATGTGGTATGGGAGACTTGACTTGCTTACACATATTTCTCACATGCCGAGAAAACCGGTAATTTTGCAATTGCAATAATACCGTTTTAATGAAACTTAATAGGAAATAAATTTTAATGTGTGTTTTAACATCAAATAATTGCAATTTGGAACTTCGCTAACATCCTCCCAATTTTTAAATTAAGTCATAACAATGAGAAAAAAGAAAAGGAATTACTCACAGGAATTACTTAGCAAGATAAAAAAAAGAAAAGCAAAGGTTGGAATAATCGGACTGGGTTATGTTGGACTCCCATTGGCAATGGAGTTAGCAAAGGTGGGTTTTCACATATTGGGTGTTGACGTCTCTCAGGAGAAAATAAGGTCGTTAAAGAAGGGAAAATCTTATATAACAGATGTTAACAATGATGAGGTCAGAAAATTCGTTTTGAGAGAGAGATGTATTCAGGTTTCTTCATCATATAACCTGTTGAGAAAAGCAGATGTTGTATGTGTAACGGTACCTACCCCATTGAAGAAGACCAAAGACCCTGATATATCTTTCATTGTCTCAGCAATGACAGAGCTCAAAAGGGTTTTTCACCCAGGGATTTTAATAGTTCTTGAGAGTACAACATATCCTGGAACAACAAGGGAAGTTATTGTTTCTGAGATTGAAAGAATGGGATATAAAGCAGGGAAGGATTTCTTTGTTGCTTATTCACCTGAGAGAGTGGATCCAGGCAATCCACGTTTCACAACGAAAAATATTCCAAAGGTGATTGGTGCAATAACTGAAACATGCAGAAAACTTGCATATGAACTCTACTCCACTTTTCTCAAAAACATACACATTGTTGAGACTGTAGAAGAGGCTGAAATGGCAAAACTTCTCGAAAATACATTCAGGGCAGTAAACATAGGACTTGTGAATGAGATGACCATTATGTGTGAAAGAATGGGTATAAACATATGGAATGTTATAGAAGCTGCATCAACAAAGCCATTTGGTTTTATGCCATTCTACCCTGGGCCAGGTATCGGCGGTCACTGTATTCCACTCGACCCCCTCTATCTTTCATACAGAGCAAAGATGTATAACTTCTATAATAGATTTATTGAACTTGCCACAGACATAAACGGTAATATGCCAAGATTTGTACTCAGCAAACTCTCACAGATTCTCAATAGAGATAAGAAATCGTTGAATGGTTCAAGGATACTTCTGCTGGGTATCGCATACAAGGCAAATGTTAATGATATAAGGGAATCACCCAGCCTTGAGGTCTATAGACTCTTATTGAATGAGAATGCAATAGTAGATTATTATGACCCTTTGATTCCTGAATTTCGAGAGAGTGGAAAAAGAATAAAATCTATATCACTTAAGCCTGAGGTAATAAGGAAATATGATTGTGTTGTTGTAACAACAGGTCACAGTGCCGTGGATTATAAACTCGTATTAAAGTACGCATGGTCAATTTTTGATACAAGGAATGTCTATAAGGGTGTAAATTCTGATAAGATAACAAGACTTTAATTCGTAAATCAAAGGTAAATACTCAGTAAACCCCGTCATTGCGAGCGAACACATTCACTTTGTTCAGTGTAAACTCCGTGAGCGTGGCAATCTCATACTGACAATAAAAAGTTAAAAGAAAAAACAAGAGATATAAATGCGAAAATGAGATTGCTTCGACAGAAATTATGAGAGAATACTCGCAATGACAGCATTTCGGGCTAATGTAACGGGGTTGACTGAGTATTTACCTTTGATTCCTGAATTTCGAGAGAGTGGAAAAAGAATAAAATCTATATCACTTAAGCCTGAGGTAATAAGGAAATATGATTGTGTTGTTGTAA
>JABUBL010000263.1_pt1 | contig 14539 bp, 11 predicted proteins | sample 7240371 | NCBI WGS metagenome assembly JABUBL01 (sample SAMN07256343, study PRJNA390944) | subsurface metagenome | isolation source: Methane hydrate marine sediment | place: Pacific Ocean: Eastern North Pacific, ODP site 1244 | collected 2002
CGGGCAAAGGTGAAAAGGCAGGGTAAGAGCCTACCAGTTGTTAGGTGACTAACAAGCTTAGTAAACCCCGCTCGGAGCAAGACCAAATAGGAAGAGCTGTGGTGGCCCGCTGAATCTTCGGGTAGGTCGCAAGAGGTGTAAGGTAACTTACATCCTAGATAGATGATTACCACCCTTATAATTTAATAAGGGGACAGAACTCGGCTTATACGATCTACTTATCAAAATAAATAGATATAAAGACATACGGTAAAATATTTTATTGTATGTCTTTTTTTATTTCCCCCAATACCCCTCCTAAATGACAATTTTTAAGTTTGCTCTTCTATTTTTCCCAAAAATACAGCGAGAAATAGTGTGTCTGTTATAGGAAAGACGCTAAATATGCGGTATTTTCTAATTTTTTAAAAAAAATCAAATTATTTTCAAAAAAAAAGAGGATTTTTCAGAAAAATGTAGTATAGTATAAATAAGTGGAGTAAAGTGGAGTAAAGTGGAGGATAAAATATAAAGGAGATTTTATGTTTTTAGGACAGTATGAGCACTCTATCGATGAAAAGGGAAGATTGATTGTACCGGCAAAATACCGGGAATCTTTAGGCGATAATTTTATTATCACTTTCGGTCTTGATACTTGTCTTTTTGTATATCCTCTGGAAGAATGGAAAAATTTATCTGAAAAAATGAAGTTGCTCCCCTTAGGCCAGAGAGATGCCCGAGCATTTAAGAGGATACTATTTTCTCGGGCCACTGATTGCACCATGGATAATCAAGGCAGAGTCATTATTATGAAATATTTGAGAGATTACGCCCAGATTAATAAAGAAATTATGGTTATTGGGGTTTTAGATAGGATAGAGATTTGGAGTAAAGATGTATGGCAAAAATACTTTAAAGAAATTGAAAGCGCATATGAAGATATTGCCGAAAGGATATATGAACAAGAAGGGTAATCTATGACAAGTTTCTTTCACACTCCTGTGTTAACTAAAGAAACATTAAATTATTTAGACTTAAAGAAAGGGGGTGTTTATATCGATTGCACTTTAGGAGGTGGAGGACACTCCAGAGCTATTTTGGAAAACATTTATCCCCATGGTTTATTGATCTGCATCGACCAGGATATAGAGGCAATTGAAATAGCAAAGGAAGAACTAAAAAGCTATATCGATAAAGTAAAATTAGTTAAAGGCAATTTCAAAAATTTAGAAGGGATTCTATCAGACTTAAAAATTGAAACAGTTTCGGGGATAATCTTTGATTTAGGAGTGTCCTTTCACCAACTTAAAGAGAAAGAACGAGGATTTAGTTTTAAAGAAGACAGCCATTTGGATATGCGGATGGATTTAACCCAAAAATTTAACGCTGATATTTTAATCAATAGTTATTCAGAAAAAGATTTAGCTGAAATATTTGAAAAATACGGAGAAGAACGGTTCTCCAAGAGAATTGCCCGCTTAATTGTAACGGAACGAAAAAAGAAAGCCATTACTACTACCAAGCAGTTAGCTGATTTAATAATAAAAATTCTTCCCAGAACTAAAAAAAGGCACACCTGGAGAATTCATCCCGCAACCAGGGTTTTTCAGGCTATCAGGATTGAAGTAAATCAGGAGCTTAAGGCCTTAGAAAAAGGGCTGAATCAGTCTATTAGGGTTTTAGAGAATAAGGGAAGGATATGTGTTATTTCCTACCATTCATTAGAAGATAGGATAGTTAAACACCTATTTAAAGAAGCAGAAAGAGAAGGAAAAGAACAAAAGAATTACGGATTGAAAATTATAACTAAAAAACCAATTAGACCTTCTTCGGAGGAAGTAAGGGACAATCCTAAAGCAAGAAGCGCTAAATTGAGAGTGGCAGAGAAAATAATATTTACAACAATATAATAAAGGGGTGATAAAATATGAGAAGGAGTAGTGCTATAGCTACCGGTAATTACGAAAGCAAGAATGCCTTAATTCTTTTTGGGTCATTTTTAATGTTAGTAATTCTTGTCATCTCTGTAGTAATTTTTTATATTTCTAATAATATTGTATTAACTGAGTTGGGATACAAATTAATAAGATTAGAAAATGATAAAATAGCCTTAGAGGAAGAAAATAAAAAACTTGAACTTACCGTAGAGACTCTTTCTGCCTTAGATAGAATTGAAAAAATTGCTTGTAATCATTTGGGAATGATTATACCAAAAGAAGTAAAATTTATTGCTTTGAACCCCATTCCTAAGGTTAATTCCGGAAATGATATCGGGGCAATCAGTAACAATTATGAAGAGGAAAAGAATTTTTGGGCTAGTTTTGACCTAAAGAAGATAAACGACTTGATTTTAGGGGCATTAAAATAATATACTTGTAGCAGTATAGGTTAAAGAGGGCGGAAATAGTTGTTGCTTTCCAAAGAAAAAAAAGAACGTATTATTTTTTTACTTATAGTGTTTATAATTCTTTATTTTTTATTAATTTATAGATTATATAACATTCAGGTTATTCAAAGTAATAAATTTAAAGAAATTGCCCAACAAGAACACCTCACTTCTTTTTCTATTGAGGGAGAACGAGGCAATATCTATGATAGAAATTTTAAAAAATTAGCCGTGAATGTTAATGTTCAATCTTTATTCGCGATTCCTCCTAAAATCAAAAATCCTCAGGAAACTGCCCAAAAAGTATCTTCAATTTTAAACTTGGAAACAAAAGATGTACTGGATAAATTAAACCAGAAAAAATCTTTTGTGTGGATAAAAAGGAAATTAAAAGGAACAGAAGTCGCAGAGATTAAAAAACTAAATTTAGAGGGATTAAAATTTTTAGATGAGAGCAAAAGACATTACCCCAAGAATTATTTAGCTTCTAATTTAATGGGATTTGTGGGAATAGACAATCAAGGACTGGAAGGTTTGGAGTCATTTTTTGATAAGGAATTAAGGGGTTTGCCTGGTTTAGTAATTTTAGAAAGAGATGCTATAGGAGGCAAGGTGCCTTTAAGCATTAAAGAACCAACTACCCACAAAGATGGGCATTCAATTGTATTGACTATTGATGAAGTTATCCAATATATCACTGAAGAAGCTTTGAATAAAGCTTTTCAAAAATCTAAAGCCAAAGCAGGAATTGCTATTGTAGTAGAACCTAAAACTGGAGAAATTTTAGCAATGGCAATAAAACCTTCTTATGACCCCAATTATTTTAATAAATATCCTCGTGATCTTTGGAGAAATAGAGCAGTAACTGATGCCTATGAGCCGGGATCGACCTTTAAAGTTGTTACCATAGCTACAGCCCTGGAAGAAAGAGTAGTAAACTTGAATGATCAATTTTATTGTAAGGGGTGGACAAAATACAATGGACATATTTTTCACGATATACACCAACATGGTTCTCAAAATCTTACCGATATAGTGAAGAACTCCTGTAATATAGGAGTAATTCAAACCGGGACAAGATTAGATGAAAAAGTTTTTGAAAAATCTATTAGAAGATTCGGGTTTGGGACATTAACTGAAATAAATTTACCCGGTGAAATAAATGGCTTAGTAAGAAGCGCAAAAGATTGGTCAAAAATTTCTCTGGCTTCCCTATCTATAGGTCAAGAAATTTCTGTAACTCCCATTCAGTTGATAATGGCTGTATCAGCTATAGCTAACAGAGGGACCCTAATGAAACCGATGATAGTGAAGGAAATTTTAGATTCTACGCAAAATAAGATTAAAATATTTAAACCAAAGCCGGTAAGACAGGTAGTATCGGTTGATACTGTCTTAACTATGAGTAAAATATTAGAGCAAGTTGTAAATGACGGAACTGGTAAAAGGGCTAAACTTGCAGGATACCAAGTAGCAGGTAAAACCGGGACTGCCCAAAAATTTGATTTTTCTACCGGGAAATATTCTGAAGATAAGTATAGTTCATTTTTTGTGGGATATGTTCCTGCCGAGAATCCTAAAATATCTATCTTAGTTTTATTAGATGAACCTAAGGGGAGTTATTATGGTGGAACAGTGGCTGCTCCGGTTTTCCAGGAGATTGCTTCCAAGGTTCTTCCTTATTTATCGATTCCAACCAATGAAAGATAGTATCGAGTATCGCGTATCGCGTATCGCGTGAAGAAATAAGTATCGAGTATCTCGTGAATCGTATCTAGTTTAAGAACGGTTAGTTAGTTAATTAGTTATCTGGTTTGCTAGTTCAAAGAAGGAAGAACATATAAAAATGCAGTAATTAGTTAATATGTAATGAGTAAATAAAAGAAATTAATCTGATAAAATAATACTAAAATAAGCTCGTGTCGAGTATAATAGTATATAGAAAAAAATAAAAGAGAAGAAGTGTATTATTTATTGGTTAACCGGCAAACGGGGTAACTAATGAACCAACTAACCAGCTAACCAACTAACTATCTAACTAATTCAATTGGTCAATTGGAGAATCGGTAAATTGGTTAATTGGTAAATTAAGATTGAGGTAATTTTTTATGAAATTGAGTGCATTAATTAGCAATTTAAACACCAAAAAAATTATTGGTGATCTAAATTTAAATATTAAAGGAATTTATCATGACTCTCGAGAAATTAAGAGAGGTTTTTTATTTGTATGTATAAAAGGTTTTACTTCTGATGGACATAATTTTATCGATGAAGCCATTAATAGGGGGGCTGTTGCACTGGTGGTAGAAAAAGAAATTTTTCCCAGGCCAGGCATTACCATAATAAAGGTAGATGATAGCCGTAAAGCCTTGGCAATTTTAGCTAACCAATTTTACGGTTTTCCTTCACGAAAATTAAAATTAATTGGAGTAACCGGAACAAACGGTAAAACTACTATTACTTATATGTTAAAAGCCATTTTCCAGGAAGAAGGTTATAGAACAGGACTTCTGGGCACCGCACAAAATATAATCGGTGATAATATTAACTCCTCTCAGATGACTACTATGGAATCGATAGATTTACAAAAAACCCTCAAGGAAATGGTTAAACAAAAGAATGATTATGCAGTGATGGAAGTATCTTCCCATGCCTTGCAATTATCCCGCGTAGAAGGATGCGATTTTGATGTAGCTATCTTTACTAATATTAGCAAGGAGCATTTCGAAATCCATAAAAACTTTTCTAATTATTTAAAGGCGAAGAAAAAATTATTTTTAAGTTTAAATAAAAGTAAGAAAAAAGATTATGAAAAATTTGCGGTAATTAATATTGATGAAGAGCACAGTAAAGATTTTATAGATTGTAATAAGGTTAACTTAATTACTTATGGAATAGAAAAAGAAGCTGATATTAGAGCCAAGAAAATAAGAATGAATCTCAAAGATTCATCCTTTATGGTAGAAACACCTCTGGGCGGGACTAGAATATATTTAAATTTTAGTGGAATATACAACATATATAATGCTTTGGCGTCTATAGCAACAGCTATTTCTCAAGGGATCTTTCCTGGTGTAATTTCTCAAGCTTTAAGTGAATTTTATGGAGCTCCGGGAAGATATAAGCTGCTTGAATATGGACAGAACTATAATATTATTATAGATTTTGCTCATAATTATCATGGATTAGGGAATATATTGGGGAATTTACGTAATTTTACCTCACATAAAATAATAACTGTATTTGGACATGGTGGAGAGAAATATAATAAGGTAAGGGCCACCATGGGGGAAGTTATAGGGACATATAGTGATTACATTGTAATAACTACGGATAATCCTAAAAGTGAAGACCCTATGGAAATTGCCCAAGAGATTGAGAGAGGGGTTAAAAAAACAGATAAAGATTATATTATAATTACTGATCGGGTTAAGGCTATTAAACATGCTTTAGAAAAGGCTGAAGAAAGGGATATAGTCTTAATAGCTGGAAAAGGGCCTGAAAATGAGCAAATTTACCATAACAGAGTTATCCATCATAATGACGAGGAAGTAGTGAAATATATTTTAACAGGGAGATAAAAGATTGGAAAACTGTAAGATTAGAGAATTGATAAAGGCTGTCTCGGGAAAGATAATTCAAGGAAACCAGGATTGCTTAATAAGCAGAATTTCCATAGATAGCCGAACTTTAATTCCCGGTGATTTATTTTTTGCTATAATTGGGCCCAGTTTCGATGGACATGATTTTATTATTGAAGCTTTTAATAAGGGAGCGATGGGAGCAGTAGCCTGTAAGAGCGTGAGCAGCTTGTTGCAGAATGAAGAAATAGATAAAAATAAAGTTATTGTAGAAGTAAAAGATACTCTTTCTGCCTTACAAAATTGGTCTAAATATTATAAGGATAAATTTAAAACTTTTAATATCTGTGTAACCGGCAGTAATGGAAAGACCACTACCAAAGAAATTATTGCCCATATCTTATCTCAAGAATTCCCTCTTTTAAAAACCTCTGGAAATTATAATAATGAAATTGGAATTCCTCTTACCCTGCTACAGCTTAATAAATCACATAAGATATTAGTGGTAGAAATGGGAATGAGGGGTTTGGGTGAAATAAAAACTCTTACGGATTTTATTCCTCCTGATTTAGCAGTGATTACCAATATCGGAGAGGCCCATATTGGCTTATTGGGTTCAAAGGATAATATTTTTAAGGCTAAATCGGAATTATTACAATCATTAGACAAAGATGGTATAGCCATTCTAAACAGAGACGACCCCTATTTTTTTAAGATGTTGGAAATTGTTAAAGGTAAGAAAATATACACCTTTGGCATTGAGAATAGGAGTGATATTATGGCTCGCAATATCAGAATGGTCAGTGATAAAGGAATGAGATTTACTCTTGAAGTGCAAAATGATAAAAGCAGAGAAATATATTTTCCCTTATTGGGAAGGTACAATATCTATAACGCCCTTGCCGCCGTTGCGGTTACTTTTGTCCTGGGAATAGAATTGGATTTAATTGAAAGAGGATTATCTTCTTTCAAACCATTAGACATGCATATGCAATTAAGCAATTTTTATAATGATATTAAAATACTGAATGATTCCTATAATGCGAGTCCATTATCAGTAAAAAGTGCTTTAGAAACTTTAGCAGAAGCTGCGCAAAACAATAGAAAGATAGCCATCTTGGGAGATATGCTGGAATTAGGAGAAAAGACCGACTTTTACCACCGGGAAATAGGAAAAGAAGTAGCAAAATTGTCTATTGATACCCTAATAACTATGGGTCAAGGAGGAAAGATAATTGCTCAATCTTCCAAAGAAGAGGGGATGGCAGAAGAAAGAGTTTTTTCTTTTGAGAAAAATGAGAAGATAAATTTAGCCAAAAAGCTGTTAAATTTAATTAAACCCGGAAATTTTGTCTTATTAAAAGGTTCTCGAGAAATGAAAATGGAAGAAATTTTAGAATTTTGGCAAAAAGAGTATCCAAAAAATAATCCCACCTAAGGAGGAGATAATGACCTATTGGCCCTTAATAATTTTAGCTTCGTTTACAATTCCGGTTATTGCTTTACCGTTTTTTATTAATTACCTAAAAAAACATAATGTGGGACAGAAAATTCGTCAGGAAGGGCCAAATCTTCATCAACATAAAATGGGGACACCTACCATGGGAGGAGTAATAGTTATTCTTACTTTTATAATAATAGTTTTACTCCTTGTTCCTTATAATAAATATGTTTTGTGGTCATTAATTACTACTGTCGGTTTTGGCCTTATCGGCTTGGTTGATGATTTAATAAAATATCTTAAGAAACGATCATTAGGTCTTCTTACTATGCAGAAGTTGTTCCTTCAAATTGGCTTTGCTTTAATAGTTGCCTATTGTGTCCAACAAAGCACTGATTTAGGTACAGAAATTTATCTTCCCTTTATAAAAAATAGTATAGATTTGGGAATTATGTTTGTACCTTTTGTGGTCTTGGTGATGATTAGTTCAGTTAATGCTGTAAACTTGACTGATGGTTTAGATGGACTGGCAGGCGGCTTAATAATTATTTCAATGTTCGGTTTTGCTTTAATTGCTTATATCCAAAATGTATTGCCTATGAGCCTATTTGCCCTGATAGTTGCCTTTACCTCTCTCGGTTTTTTAATCTATAATTTTTATCCGGCTCAGATATTTTTAGGAGATGTAGGTTCTTTGGCTTTAGGCGGAGCGCTTGCTTCAGTAGTAATTTTTACCAAAACAGAGTTGTTTTTACTGATAATAGGCGGGGTATTTGTGATTGAGACCTTATCGGTGATACTTCAGGTTGTTTCGGTAAAATTAAATGGTAAAATTATTTTTAAGATGAGTCCTATTCACCACCATTTTGAACTCTGTGGCTGGAAAGAACCTAAAATTATTATTAGGTTTTGGATAGCGGGGGTGATTTTAGCGCTTATTGGAATTACAAGCTTGTAGTATAGCGTATCGCAATATTAGCGTATAGCGTAGAGCATAGAGCGTATAGGAAGATAGCGAGGAGCGTTTAGCGTCTAGGATGATTAGTCGTTAATATTTAGTGAATAGTATTTTATAACAAAGCGAAAAACGCAAAGCGCAAAATGTAAAACCATAACTTAAGATTCAAAATTAAAGAAAAAAGTTTTAAGTTTTTCTGGTGTAGGGGTTCGATTCATCGAACCCGTCAGATAAAACTATCCAAATAAAACGGGACGAATAATTCCGTCCCTTATAAATAAAATTGTAAATTCTCAAGGACAACATGGCACGCCGTGTTGCTAATATATACTAAAGAACTATTCACTAACGACTAATTTAAATGGTAAACTGGATAACTGGCCAACTATTTTATCTTACATCTTGTAATTTACTTCCTAACCAGTTAACTAGCTAACCAGCTAACCAACTAACTGAGTTATTTTTATATTTGAAACTAACGACTATTCACTATTTACTAACGACCAAGTATGGGGTTATACTTAAAAGATGATAATAGAAAAAAAATCTCCTGATTTATGGCTTTTTATAACGGTAATTATTCTTATGGCCATTGGTGTATGCATGGTTTTTAGTTCAAGTTATATTATGGGTTATAAATGGTATGGAGATAGTTATTATTTTTTAAAAAGACAATTAATTTATGCTATAATAGCTTTAGTAATATTTTTTTTCGCTATATATACCGATTATCATTATTATAAAAAATTTACTATGCCTATCTTAATTTTATCCATTGCACTATTGTCGATGGTATATATTCCCAGTATCGGGAGAGCTGCCGGTGGGGCAAGAAGATGGATTAAGGTAGGATTTTTTTCTTTTCAGCCTTCCGAAATTGCTAAATTTGCTTTAATTTTATATATGGCTGAATCTTTGACCAGAAAACAAGTTGAAGATATAAAAACCTTTATAAGAGGGATGCTGCCACCTTTAATTATTATGGTAGTGATGTTTTTATTAATCTTGAATGAGCCCGACTTTAGTACTTCCTTAATTATTTTGGGCATTTCTTTTATTATGTTGTTTATTGGGGGGACCAGGGTAATTCAGCTTTTTGCCTTAATAGTAACAGCAATCCCCTTGGGAATTTTAATATTATCAAGAGAAGAATATAGAAGAGCAAGGTTGCTTTCCTTTTTGGATCCCTGGAAAGACCCCTTGGATAGCGGATTTCATATAATTCAATCTCTATTAGCCTTAGGGAGCGGGGGAATTTTTGGAATTGGATTGGCAGAGAGTAAACAAAAATATTTCTATCTTCCCAACCAACATACCGACTTCATCTTCTCTATAATCGGTGAGGAATTAGGGTTTATAGGTACTGTAGTAATAATTATTCTCTTTACAATATTGTTGTGGCGTGGATTCAGGATAGCCTTAGATTCTTCTGACCAATTTGGAACTTTACTGGCTGCGGGTATTACTTCTATGATAATTTTTCAGAGCATTATAAATATTGGAGTGGTAACCAAGGTGATTCCTACTACTGGCATTGCCCTTCCCTTTATAAGTTTTGGGGGTTCATCTCTAATTGTAAATATGTTTTGCGCGGGGATTTTATTAAATATTTCCCGACATAAAGTAAAAGAATATGGAGCGTAATTGATGGCATTAAAGGTGATAATTTCGGGTGGTGGAACAGGGGGACACATATATCCAGGAATTAGCTTAGCTTACGAGATAAAAGGCAGAGACATAAACAATGATATTTTGTTTGTGGGAACTGAAAGGGGACTGGAATCAAAACTTGTTCCTCGGGAAGGTTTTAAATTTATAATAATTAAAGCCCAGGGCATCCAACGAAAAATATGTATTGAAAATTTAGCAGCCATTATCATTTTTTTATTTTCTCTATTTCAATCATATAAGATTATAAAGAAGTATAAACCGGATATAGTTATTGGAACAGGGGGTTATGTAAGCGGTTCGGTTGTTTTGATGGCTGCAATATTAGGCATTCCAACTTTTGTCCATGAGCAGAATGTTATACCCGGGATTACCAATAAATTTTTATCTCGTATTACAAGAGCAACATTTTTAAGCTTTAATCAGTCAAAAGAATATTTTAATAATAAAGCAAAATTGATTTTTACGGGCAACCCCATACGTTTTAAAAATATCAAACAGAACACAGACAGAGAGTATAAAAAATTTAACCTTGATTCTTCAAAAAAAACCATATTGGTATTAGGAGGCAGCAAGGGAGCAGCTTCAATTAATAGAGCTGTTCAGGGAGGTATCGATTTAATAAAAGATGTTATAAAAAACGACTGGCAAGTTTTATTGATTAGCGGGCAAGATGATTATGATAACATTATGAAAATAGTGGGAGAAGACCATAAAATATTTTCGGTAGAACCTTATCTGCATGATATTGAAAAAGCCTATTCTCTGGCTGATTTAGTAATCTGCCGGGCGGGAGCTACAACTTTAGCTGAGATTGGGGCATATAGTTTACCGGCAATTTTAATACCTTACCCCTATGCTACTCATAATCACCAGGGAATCAACGCAAAAATTTTTGAAAGAGAGGGGGCTGCAATATTAATTTTAGAAAAAGACTTATCCGGAGAAAAATTAGCCCAGGTTTTACTCGATTTATTAAAAAATAAAAATCAATTAGAAATGATGGCTAAAAAGAGTAGAGAATTAAGTAATTTTAATTCAGCAAAGAAGATAGTAGACTATATTTCTGATTACTTTAAAAAAATTTAAAAAATATAAGAAGTATTTTACCAACAAAGCAGGAAAATCAATAATTTTGTTGAAATTATAATATAGCATCGAGTATCGAGTATATAGTATATAGCGAAGAAAGAAGAAGACAGAAGCCAGTATTTGGAAGCCAGAAGTAGTGGTTCGATTTATCGAACCTTTTAGTAAAACTACTAAAAAATTGCGGGTCGGATAAATCCGACCCTTACAGGAAATAAAAACCGAATTACATATTCGTTTGATTTATAAAATCCGTATAAATAAATAAACATAGAAATTTTCCCAAATAAATCTGAACGCAATACGCGATACGCAATACGCGATACGAAAAAAAGGTGGAATTACATTTAATGAATGAAAAAAAATTACATATACATTTTATTGGAGTTGGTGGATCGGGAATGAGCGGCTTAGCCTCAATCCTTCTTGATTCAGGTCATAAGATCAGTGGTTCCGACATTATAACTTCAAAAATAACTAAAAGATTGGCTGATAAAGGAGCAACTATTTTTAAAGGTCATAATGAAAATAATGTAGAAGAGGCGGATTTAGTAGTAGTTTCATCAGCAATCCCTAAATCTAATCCGGAAATAAAGGGTGCCAGGGATAGAAAGATTACAATAATCAAAAGGGCTGAAATGCTGGCAAGGCTTATGGATAATAAATATGGAATAGCCATTGCCGGTACACACGGTAAGAGCACCACTGCTTCCATGATAAGCTTATTATTAGAAAGAAGTGGCCTTGATCCTACCGTAGTAGTAGGAGGAGAGCTAAACAATTTTAAAAATAATGCTAAATTGGGGAAAGGTAATCATATAGTTGTAGAAGCCGATGAGAGTGATGGTTCATTTTTGGAATTGAATCCACGTATGGCCATAGTCACTAACATAGAAGATGACCATTTAGATCATTATAAAAATGTAGAAAATATTCTAAAAGATTTCAGAAAATTTATTGATAAAGTTCCTGATAATGGGAGAATCATCCTATGCAAGGATTGTGATAATGTGAAGAGGCTGATAAAAGAATATGGGAAAAGCCATATTTCTTATGGAATATTTACTGAGGCAGATCTTGTGGCTAAAGATATAGAATTAGATAAGTTAAATTCCAAATCAAAAATATATTGGCAGGGTGAAAAAATCGGTGACCTTTGTTTGAAGGTTGCCGGATATCACAATATTCTAAATGCTTTAGCAGCAATTGCTGTCGCCCTGGAACTGGGAATAAGTTTTACGGAAATTGCTAAAATATTTGAAACCTTTCAGGGAGTACATAGGAGAATGGAAGTTGTTGCCAGTACTGATAACAACATATTAATTATTGATGATTATGCTCATCATCCTACCGAGATTAAAGCAACTTTGAGTGCCTTAAGAAGTAGCTGGCAAAACAGAAGAATAATTGCCGTATTTCAACCCCACCGCTACAGCAGAACTAAACTTTTAGCAGAAAAGTTCGGTAAGGCATTTTTTGACGCCGATTGTGTAATTATCAATGATATTTATTCAGCCAATGAATCACCGATATTCGGAATTAGCGGAGGAACCATATTTAAGGAAATTAAAAAAACCAACCATAGGCAGATAAAATATTTGCCCTCCAAAGATAATATTTTAAGTTATTTATATGAAATTGTCCAACCCGGAGATATAATAATAACTATAGGGGCGGGAGATATTTGGACTGTTGGCCAGGAATTGGCCAAGCAATTAAAGAAAACAAAGGGACTTTAATTTTATTTGAAAATGAATATAGATATTATAAAAAACGAGTTCAAAAAACAAGGAATTGACAGTATAATTAAATACGATGAGCCATTGAAGAATCATACTTCATTAAGAATTGGCGGACCTGCTGATGTTTTTTGCAGCCCTGGCAATGTCGAAGATTTAAAAAAAGTCGTTTCTATTTCCAAAGAATATAATATACCTTTCTGGGTTATGGGAAATGGAACAAACTTATTGATTTTGGATAACGGGATTAGAGGTTTGGTAATCAACCTAAATAAAGATTTTAAAAAAATAGAATTTTCTGATAAAATTGTAAAAGTAGGAGCAGGAGTTTCATTAGTATATCTGAGTAAGATAGTTTTGAATAGAGAATTGAGCGGATTAGAATTTGCTTGTAATATTCCCGGGGCTTTAGGTGGAGCAATAATTAATAATGCCAGTTTTAAAGAAAATTGTATGGCAGATGTAGTACAAAATGTAACTTTTTTAACCAGAGAAAATAAAATAGAGAGAACATCCAAATCTAATTTAAATTTTAATTATCGTGAATGTAATTTAAAAGGCAAGCCGGTGATAATTTTAGAAGCAACTCTGCTGTTGAAAAAGGGGAATAAAGAAGAAATTGAATCAAAAATAAAACAAAATATTAAAATCAGAAAAACCAAACAGCATTTGGATAAATTCAGCGCGGGTAGCATTTTTAAAAATCCACCGGGTTATTATGCCGGAGAATTGGTAGAAAGGGTTGGAGCGAAGGGGTTATCTCGGGGCAAAGCAGAAGTCTCTACCAGGCACGCTAATTTTATAATAAATAATGGCGGTGCGTCAGCCGGAGATATTTTATATTTAATTGAAGAGATTGAGAAAAGAGTAAAGAAAAATTTTGGAATAAAATTAGAGCGCGAAATAGAAATTTTAGGAGAACCCTAAAATTAGTATCGCGTATCGAGTATTGCGTATTGCGTGAAGAAAATAAAAGTCAGTAGTCAGAGTCCAGAAGCCAGAATATTACAAGTGGATAGTGTTTAGCTTGTAGCGTAGAGTGAGAAAAGAAGAAGAAAGAATCCAAAAGCCAGAATAATTTTGTATATCGTATATAGTTAAAACGGAGACCGGGTAGATGAAAATAACTGACGAGAATGAAGAATGGATGGAAGAAGAAGAAGAGGAGGAATTAGGGGAGGAAGAAGAAGGCGAAGAGCATCAGCCTTTAGCAGCAAGAGTAACCAAGATATTAATTTTTTATTTGGTTATAGGTTTTTTAGGTTGGAATTTTTTTAATTTTATATTTAGTTCAAATTTTTGCAACATCGAAGAAGTTGTTGTTAAAGGGAACGATTATCTGAGCGAAGATGAAATATTTTTCAAATCTCAGATAAAATTAGGCGAAAACATCTTTAAGTTAGATCTAAAAAAATCTATAAATTCTTTAAAACAGGAACCCTGGATAAAAGAGGTAGAAATAAAACGGGTAATACCTAATAAAATTATTATTTCCTTAAACGAAAGAGAAGCTGCGGCAATTGTATATATCGGAGAAGAATATTTTACCTCCAGCAAAGAGGGAATTATTTTATCCAAAATTGTTAGATCAGAGGATGGATTTGACCTGCCTTTGGTATTAGGATTAGAAATTGATGAAATAAAAATAGGGGAAATTATAGATAAACCTGAGTTTAGGGCGGCATTAGAAAGCATTAA
>JABUBL010000264.1_pt1 | contig 14505 bp, 11 predicted proteins | sample 7240371 | NCBI WGS metagenome assembly JABUBL01 (sample SAMN07256343, study PRJNA390944) | subsurface metagenome | isolation source: Methane hydrate marine sediment | place: Pacific Ocean: Eastern North Pacific, ODP site 1244 | collected 2002
ATTAGGTTGGTTTCTTACCCCATCTTATACCGCACTTAGAACAACTAAGGCTCCTGAGGTAGAACCATGTGAAAAATAATTCCCGTCTATTTCATCACATAAATCAAAATGAGCATCGAGATGGATAATCCCTAAGGGCTCATCTAATACCTTATCAATTCCTCTAAGGACAGGGATTGTGGTAGAGTGGTCTCCCCCTATCATGGTTAAAAGTTTTTTGGCTTTTATCGCCTGATAAGCAATTTCCTCAGCTTTTTTAAATATCTTCTCCCTATCTTTTCCCTCTATATCTCCTAAATCCAGGACTTTTAAATCTGAAAAACTTTCCCACCTTTCTGTAATAGGGTAAATAGAATAGGTTATTTCTCGCAGTTCCCGGGGTCCATCTTTTGCCCCAGCTCTAAAACTCACCCCGCCATCAAAAGGAATACCAAAAACCACTATATCGGCATTTTCCATCGATATCTGCGGACGGTTCAAACCAGACCAGAGCCCTTCCTCTTTAATCATCTCTTCAACCTTTCTCATCTTCGCCTCCTTAAATCTCCTTTATAAGGCTCATCTTGCCAGCACATTCCTACCCGACAAATAATTGCTTTATCAATAATAGATAGCATTTCTTTTTCGTCAATCATTTCTTTATCCTTTCTTCTCATAATATCTGATCCTTTTATCTATGGCTATTATTAATCATTTAGAAGATTAATACTTACAATTAAACCAGTATATAAAATATTAAATAAAAAGTAAATATTACTTTCCAGTCAGAGAACCGTCTGACGGGTTTATTAATTCTCTTATTTAAATGAAAAAGTATTAAAGAATAATTATTTCTTACTTTCTTAATAGATTATGATTTTATCCAACTGTTTATATACGCGATATTTTATAATTCTTAAAGGTCGTATATTTAATTTATAATTCGACAAAATATTTAAAAATCCTCTTTCATAATAAAAAACATATTTTATTTTATATTATGTTTGGAAATCTTTAAAGAATAATATATAATTAAATTTGAATTATTTAATAAAAAACTAAATTGGAATTTTTTGTTAGCAATAGGGTTAATTTAAAAAAATAAGTAGAGGGAAGAGAAAAAAATGGAAAAAGAGCAAACAAAAAAAATGAAAAAATGGGAATTATATTTTTATATTATTATAGGCATAATATTAGTAATAGAAATATTTATAATTTTCAGACGACAAGGTTGGTTACCCCTTTGGATAGATAACTTACCCTCACCCCTCATCGCTCAAATGGAACCAGCAGTTAGGGAGAAAAGGGCAAATTTTAAGATTATAAATGCTCACGAACATATTCAATCTTTGGATAATATTCCTCTGATTCTAAAATACATGGAAGATTGTCAGATCGAAAAAATGCTTTTATTAGGAACCTCTAATTATACATTTTACCTTGATCTCAAATATGGTTTTACTGGAATTGATGAGAATAATGAGGAAATAATTAAAATTAGTAAAGAATATCCTGATAAATTTATTGCCTTGTGTACTATTGATCCTTTTGATGAGAACAAGTTAGAAAAGCTAAAAAAATATATTGCTGCCGGAGCAAAAGGTTTAACATTATGGAATGGGCATGGATTTTTCCATGACCATTTTTTAGATCTTCCCTTAGACGACCCTGGAATGATGGAAATATATCAGTACTGTGAGGAGGAGGAAATCCCTATTCTTTACCATATAAACAGTAGCCGTCCATATTTTAAACAATTTGAAAAAATATTAAAGACTTTCCCGAATTTGATAATTCACGCACCCCATTTTGTTCTAACTTCAAGAAATCTCGATTTCTTAGTTCGGTTACTTGATGATTATCCTAATTTATATACTGATGTCAGTTTTGGACATCCTGATTTTCAAGTTGCAGGATTTGAAAGAATTTCTAATAATTCAGAAAACTTCCGAAAATTTATGCAGAAATATCGAGATCGGATTACTTTCGGAACAGATATGGTAATTACTGATCATCAGTCCAAAAGCCGGACTTATCTGGATAATATCACTCTAAGTTATTTTGATATGTTAGAGAAAGAGGAATTTACTTTACCTTCTGAACTTTTTAGTAAAATGAGTAAAAAATCTCGTAGTAAAGTTGACTCTAATAAAGTATACAAAGGACTTCATCTTGACGATGAAACTTTAAAGATGATTTATCACGACAATGCAGAAAGAATTTTCTGGGAATAGATAAAATTTTTCTAAAATAATTAGCCCATATATATTTATTAACACTAAATAAAAATTTATCGAGTTACTGAGTATAAACACCCATTCCTTGTCACATCTTACCACAATATTTTCTTTTAGAAGAGATGATTGGGAATAAAAAAAGGAGTATTTTTCTGATAATTTATAAATTCATTACCAAATTTTTTTCTAATATTTTTTTCTTCTAATTTAATCCATATAAGGTCAAAGACTATAAAAGCGGGAACAAAAATAACCAGGATAGAAATTGAACGAAGTAATGTACCCATTCCTATTAATATAACAGTATATCCAAAAAACATGGGATTTCTGCTTTTAGCATAAATTCCAGTAGTAATCAGTTTATCTGGAGGGTTTAATTGAAATAGACGAGAAAGGAAAGAAGCAGACTTATATTTTCGAGAAATTTTTACTCCTGATTTATGTTGAGCTATACCAGCTCCTATATACCAATATAAACCGTACACTACCACAATAAATCCTATTCCATAAGCAAGTAAATTTGGAATATTTAATCTTCCGATTTGTACCTTAAAGGAAAACCAGAACAGAAATAAAGGGAAAATTACCCAGTAAAATATTATAGTAAGTAGGCTGGCCAGTATTTTATAAACTTTTTTCATCTTATTTTTTTTCAATTTAAGTTTCCCAATGACAAGGTTTTTTGTGTATTAAGATATAAACTTTTTATAATTACACTAAAAAGTTACCGAATTACTAAATATGAGCAGAAACGACCATCTCTTATCACATTTTACTTTATCTTACATATCATATTTAATCAGACACAATAGATATACTCCCTTTGGTTTTAATCCTTTCCATATTATAAATCTTTTTGGTAATCGAAAGATGTAAAGTGCAATCATAAGTTTATACTTTCTTTCAATACTTTTCCAAAGATATTTAATAGGAATAACTGTCGCTGTTATTAAGTCGTTACGTTCAAAAGCAGGTAGAGGTAGGGCATTATATTCTCCTATCAATATTACGGCAGCACCAGTTTCATCTTTTATTACAAGAATACCCTTCTTTTCCGAAGCATTATCTTCACTTTTTAATGAAAAACTTATCCTACCTTGTACATTCATTAAGTGTCCCTGATAAGTCTCAAAATGAGGAACCAGTTCGCCCAAAGACATTATCTCATTTTGACTAACTTTTACTTCGATCTGCTGTGAGAAGAGCTCTTCTTGGTCTCTTGCCTTTATAGTTATAGTATGATAACCTTCTTCTACCGAAGTTGTATCCCATATAGCGGTAGTTATATCCCACAGACCACCTTTTTCAATTTTCATCGGAATAACATCACCCTGGTCAATCTGATATCTTACTTCTTGAAGAGGAAGATACTCAGTATAAACCTGAGCTGTTACTATTGTCTCTCCATATATTAAAGGTTCTGGTGAGGTAATATTTATCTGCCTTTCTATACCTATCCCTTTATAAAAGCTAAAAATATTTTCCTCATCTACCTGAATAAGGCGATAGCCACAAGGGCTTCCATCCATACAGTCACCACGCCACCACTCCCCACACAGAGCACCGGTAACCTGTTCCGGGATGCCCTGGCTATCTATCAATGTATCCATATGCCAATGTCCTGAGAACATTTTCGTTGTATGTTGGTTGAGCAGATTTAGAACCTCTGTACGGTCTTCCCAGGTTATAGTTGGCTCATGAAAAAATACTAATAGTGGCTTCCCTTGTCTATAAGATAAATTCTTTCGCAGCCATTCAACTTGATAATCTGGTATCTTATAAAATTGATTACCATCTAAAAATTCATTTGGATCTAAGACGATGCAGTGGTACGAACTCCAATCAAAAGAATAATAGGTAGGTCCGAAGTAATCTCGATACATTTCCTTATTATATCCTGGCTCAGTGCTAATATCCTTCTTGTAATGTATACCTACAACATCATGGTTTCCCACCATATTAAATATCGACATATTAAAATTACTGATTAAACCGGAATAAATATCATACCACTCCTTAGCTTGTGATATCGTCACTCTTTCTGCCTCCAATAATAAATCACCTGTAATAATTACAAAGGCAGGATTTATTTTATTAATCTCTCTTATAGCTTTCTCAAAAAAGATTCTATGCTCCTCAATGGCATCTAAATGGATATCTGTTATTTGAACAAAAGTAAATTGCTTTGAATCTTTATCTGGTGTAAATTTTAAACCAAAGTGTAGATTATCTTCCAGTAAGTCTTTATACCAGGGAGTAGTAGATATATAATTAGAAGGTGTAGTTATGAAAACAAAATGACCTTTCTTCGGAAGTAGATAGCTTCCACTCTCATCAGTAACAGTGACTGTTAATCCATTAGAAACAAGTATGTCAGGTAAGCCCATTTCTCCTATATCCTGTATCCCATTTATATTGTGGTCTTCAAACACTATCCCTTTGACCTTGGAGATATCCTTAGATATGGGTGGTACAGGTACAATGTCAGGTTGTATAGGGCTAAGGATACAACCTGCTTCTTCCTCTGATTTCTTCAGCTGTGGTTCGGTGGTTACACGAATAGTATTCCCTTCTGTATCTATTATTCTATAAATTGTTGCATAGACGGTAGTAACGCTGGTATTCAAAATAATTAAACTTAAAAAAAATATAAATAGTAATATTAAAATATATTTCTTTGACATATTTCCCCCCTATAAAGCCGAAGAATATAACATTTTATGTCCCATAGTAAAATCGGGTCAAATATTTATAACTGACATTACAATCATTGTTTTAACAGCAGGTTAAAGGAGTCGGGTCTCAATGATAAAAGCACAATAAAAACCTGCCAAAGGACCGTCCCCTGGTAGGTTTCAATAAAAACCTGCCAAAGGACCGTCCCCTGGTAGGTTTTCTATATGCTACTAACTGCTCTTTCTATTCTCTTTAAACCTTCCTCAAGAAAAGAACGGGGGCAAGCAATATTAATTCTCATAAAGCCCTTTCCTTCGGTGCCAAACCAATATCCATCATCAAGGGCTACTCTGGCTTTTTTAATCATAAAATTATTTAAATCTTTGGCGCTTAATCCTAATTGTCGGCAATCCAGCCAGATTAAATAAGTTCCTTCCGGTTTTATAACTTTTATTTTTGGAATTCTTTCTTTAAAATATTTCATCAAGAATTTTAGATTTTCATTTAGATAAGACAATAATTGCTCAAGCCATTCTTCTCCGTATCTATAAGCAGCTTCTAAGGCTACCAGTCCAAAAACATTGTTTTCGTTGAGGGCTAAACTATCTAAGATATTTTCATAGATTTTATAATATTTTTTATTAGGAATAATGATGGTAGAAGTCTGAAGTCCCACCAAATTAAAGGTTTTGCTCGGTGCAGTACAGGTAATAGAATTGTGAGCAAATGCCGGTGAAATCGAAGCAAATGGGATATGTCTATACCCTTTAAATAAAATATCGGCATGGATTTCATCAGAAACAACAATAATATTGTGTTTTAAACAAATTTCTCCCAGTATAATAAGCTCTTCTTTCTGCCACACTCTCCCCACTGGATTATGTGGACTACAGAAAATTAATATTTTTACTCTGGGGTCATCAACTTTTCTTTCTAAATCCTCCCAATCTATAAAATATTTTTTATTATTAAGTTTTAAGGAATTGTTTACTATGTGGCAACCGTTATTTTCTATTACTCGAAAAAAGGGATAATAAACCGGTGGTTGAACAATAACCTTATCACCAGGTTGACAAAAAGCTCTGATTATCAAACTTAATGCCGGAACTACCCCAGGGCTATAAGCTATCCAATCTTTTTTTACTTTCCAATTATGCCGTTTTTCCATCCAATTAATTATTGCCTGATAATAGGATAATGGCCTGGAGGTATAACCATAAATACCATGTTCATTTGCTTTTTTTATGGCTTCAATTACCGGTTGTGGCGACCTAAACTCCATATCAGCAATCCACATGGGAAGCACATCTTTGGGAATATCACCAAAAGTGGTTTCCAATTCATCCCACTTTTTGGAATGATAATTAGTGCGGTCAATAACCTCATCAAAGTTATACTTCATCACATTGCTCCTCAAATAACATATTTTTTAAATGTTCGCAGCTATTTGCGAATTTCATTTTCAATTGCCTTTTCAACCTTTCTTTTTGATTCTTCCCATAATTCTCTTGCTCTCTGTTTTGTTTCATGTGATTGCTTAATTAGCGATGAGATTTCTTGTTGAATTTTTTTATAAAGGATTGGGACTTGTAAATTTTTAATTTGTTCAGGTCTCCAGTGGGTAATTGTCGACCCCCCGCCATCTCTTTTTATCTGCAGCTTCCCGATAATTGAATTAATACAAAGAGCTAAATATTCCTTACTAATTTTGTTTTCATTAATCTTTAATATCAGAATACTACCGGCGGCAATCCCTTCTACAGGTTCCTTTACTATACAAGCTATCTCATGTATTACATCTTTAGTCAAAAGAAAATCTCCGACCTTGGGTTTATAAAGGATTTTGATTTTTTGGAAGTCGAGTATAAATTCCTTAAGTTTTGCTATTTTAGAATGCTCTTTTAAACATTCCATAAAACTATCATAAGTGGTCTGAAAATACTCTGCATCCATACGGTGAACTCCAAACGCTTTAGAAAGATTTGCAGTATAAGAAAGTTTATATTTTGCCTGGAAACCTTTTAGTCCCAGTTTTTCTAAAAGAAGTTTTTCAGCTTGGGAGTAAAGGGATTTTGCTTTTTCGATTAAATCAAAAGAGTTTTTAACAAGTATCTCTATCTCCTGCTGAAAATCTGCATCAAATAGAGGAATTAGCAGTTCTTCTACTTCTCTACAGCTTAAGTTAAACTGTTCGGTTTGCCTGCTTAACATCCAAAGCTGTTCCTTGCCATATTTGGAGCTTAAAAATATGTTCAGATAGAAGGGATTGAGCAAATTCTCATCCGTTTTTATAACCGCAATATTTTGGTTGGTTACTGATTGTGGATGGTAATCTAAGAAAATCGCCGCTCTGCCAATGATGTCATAGTGTGCTCCGCTAATTGTTACCGTAACATTCTTAAATTTTAAGTAATCACTCTCCGATAAACTTCGAGCAGGTAAGAAACCTGAATTTTCAAAATCAATTACTCCTTCTCTCAAATTATCTGTCTTTAAAAAATGAATTCTTATATCATCCTGGTAAATATCTCGATTTCTCGGGGTATATCCCGTCCTAACCGGTTCTACTACAAGATATCCTAATTTTCTGATGATAGTAATTTTCTTCAGGTCCTTCTCTAATTTAAGAAAGCTTGTACGGTAACGGCCTGCATCAAACCTTTTAACCCCTTCAATTTCTGATAATTTTACAATGCTTATCCTGGCCATATTTTTAAGTCCTCCAGAAATTAAAATTCTGCTTTTTGGCAAATTTAACAAAAGCTTCGGCTATTTCATCTATATCATGGTCAATTATGCCCCGCCCATGTTTATCTAAAAGAAATTCACCTTTAAGCCCTCTTTTATATCTATATTCTCCCTTATTATTTTTAAGCGATTTTTGGTTCACCGCAAAGAAAATAGGATAATCAATTTCTTTTATCACTTTGCCATCTAACCAGAATTTCTCAAATTGTTCGGTTATCTCTTCATCATTTAAGACTAAATAGATTTGCCCGCCCAAAGTTCTTTGAGAAATTTCTCTAATAAACTTTTTAATTTCACCGGTCAAGGCGCTAATTTCTTTTCTTGTTTCTTCTATCTTTTCATCATTTAAAATATTGCCCTTTAATTTTTTTTGTTTCTCCCTTAAAAAAACTTGCATTTCTTGTAATTTCTCAATTAAAGCTTTGAGTGATTTCTTACTTTTGATTTTTTCGGTTTCTTCAACGTCCGAACCTTCAATGCTTTCTTCTGATTTTATCTTTATTTTAAAATAGGTATTAATAAAGGATTTTAGTTCTTCAGACAGCTCTCCCTCACATAACAATTTATCCCAACTTATATTTTGATAATATTTTTTTACTTCATCTACCAGATTGACACATTCAGTTAAAGCTTTGAGTAATTTTTTTCTCTTGATTTCATCGATTTTTTCGGTCTCTTCTGTCTCTTCATCTTCCGAACCTTTAGTTTTATCTTCTAATTTATTCCTCGTTTCTTCTTCTATTTCCTCTCTTTCCTCAAAATATGTCTCAACGAAAGATTTTAATTCTTCGTTTAGTCCTTCCTCGGACAGCAATTTATCCCAACCCACATCCTGATATTCTTTCTTTAATCGTTGTACAAACTCGAACCATTCCCTTTCACATTTTACTTTAATCCCCTGGATTTTCTTTTTTTCCTCATTGGTGTATTTTTGTAAAAATAAGATACTTGTTTTTATTCCGGTGTGAGGTTTAAAGGTGTTTCCATGTAAACCCACTACTGCCAAAATTCTCGCTTCATCTATAATGAATCTACGAATATATTCAGCGCTTGTACTATTTAACAGGCTCTGTGGTAAAACAATTGCCATTCTACCACCAGGTCTTATAAACTGTAATGAACGATCTAAGAAAAGGATGTGTCGACCTATCTGCTTTACTAACCTACTATTTTTCTCTGCTAAATGATAAAACTTTAAAATATCTCTTTCCTTCACTTTGCCAGTAAAAAGCGGATTGGTCATGAGAAGATCAAAATCAAAATACAAAAACCTGTTTTGATTTTCTTTATCTTTCTTTGGGTTTTCGGGAAATCTCAGAAGTCTCGGCCTTAAAGCTGCTTTTATTTCATCATTCCATAGCAAAGGGTTCAATGAATCACCATGTGAACCGCCACCAAAAATATGGGATTTGCCATCTCCAACTATGAGATTAATAGCTTTGGCAATTTTTATAGCTTCTTTGGTAAAATCTATTCCGTATATATTGTTTTGTGTAAAGTTCTTCGCCGCCATAGGAAGCCCTTTACCGGTAATCACACCACCGGCAACCCACTTAACAGAATGCAGTAGAAAACCTGCAGAACCACAGTCAGGATCAATAACAAATTCGTTAGCTTTAGGATTTAACATTTTTACAACCATATCCTGAATAGGTCTGGGCGTAAAGAATTGTCCTTCTTTCTTTTTAGCCTCCTCAGGAATTAGATATTTAAAAGCTTCATCAATTACTCGTAAATTTGAATTAAGCAGTTTTATTTTATCTAAAAATGATACACAGACTTTTAAATGTGTATCTATCAGTTCTATTTCATCCGTAGAATCAAACACTCCTGCCCAGCTTCTTTTAGCCCCTTCTAAGAGAATAGTAATAGCTCTTTTTACTTGCTTCGGACTTCTATCTCCAGCAAAAAATTCTAATTGATAATCAGGATTATTTATTCCACTCCACTCATCATAGAGCTTAGCATAAATCAATTTAAAAATTTCATCAAAAACCTTAACCCCAGCATCTCTTAAAACCAGTTCTTCAAGATCTAATAAAATCTTTTTAAGTGTATTTTTACCTTGTTTTAGTTCATTGTGTTCTTCTAACCATTTAAAAGTCCATCTTTCAGTTAATATATCTCTAAGCGTTTCTGATATTTTAGGAATTCGAGGGATTTCTACAAATAAATTAGGCTTCTCTCTATGGAGTCTTATTATCTCATTCCCATTTGACCAAATGCCAATAGGAGCACCTTTCGTACTACAGTAATTTTTAAGCTGTTCTAACCCGGCAGTTCGATCAGGCTTTTTTATTTCAAATAAGATATAATAATGCTTTAAATCCTCCTGGAAAACTACAATATCTACGGCTTGAGGCTCTATTTGAGAAGCAAAATTGATGGTTTCCTTAACACCAATTCGTTCTTTGGGATAATTATATTCATTAAATAATCTGTAAATCCAGAGTTGTCTAACTATTTCTTCCGGCTTAGCTATTTTATTTCTATTCTTAATTTGACATTTTATAAAATATTTTCCTTCTTGCTCTATTATTAATCTTTTAATTGCATTAATCTCATCCGAATTAAAAAGAGATATACCATGTTTAACATCCGGTGCAGAAAATATTTTTTGGAGATTTAATTTATCAGACATATTTCCCCACTTCCCATCTTTATTTCGAATATTTGAATTTCTGTTTTAATCCTATTTTAATTACTTTAATTATATATTCGATATCTCTCCTTGTATATCCTTCTTTTTAACCTAAAAATTAAAAAAATCCGAATAATAGAATAAATTCGGGTTTTTGGTTAAATAAAAATTTAGAAAAAGTTACCGAATTACTGAGCAGAAACAAATATCCCCGTGACATTGGGGTAATTTGACTATGGTGAAATGGCTGTTGAAGATTTGATATGGTTAGACTGAATTATTCTATTTGATGTTTACCTCCCAGCCAGATCATATAAAGGGCATAAATTGCGCTGATAATTGCTCCGGGAATAGAGGTGGTTTCATCAAATAGTGTCAGGGCAATGGCTGCTGCAAATCCGGAATTTTTAATGGTCCCTAGAAGTATCATTGAGGTCCGATCTTTTTGATTTATTCCCATTTTTTTCAAAATGATATTTAATAGAATAAACCCCAGAAAAGTGGTGGTAAAAGCAATCAATGATACTTTAATTAAGATATTCGGTTGTTCTAAGAAGGTTTTTTGATTTAATCCGATTACGGTAAAGAAAACCACAAAGAAACTCCAATTAATAATGGTTCCTTTCCAGGGAATAATTGATTTATAGAAATTCCTAAAAAGCAGGAAACGGGAAAATACGATAGGTAAAAAAATCAATTCGGTCAGAGTGAGGATCAATTTCGACATAGGAAATACTTCAGCGCCGGTTAATAACAAGATTAAGCCTGGCATAATAAAAATAGACGATAGATAGGCACCAAAAGTGGCAAATAGAGATAAAATTGAATTACCCGCTAACAGGTAGGTAAAGGGGATTACTGCTACACCCGGGGGGGCCAAGGCCACCAGAATCATTCCGATTCTTATAGGATCTTGCAAAATAAACCATTGATTTAATATAAGGAGTAATGAACCTAAAAATACATAATTGAAAAGTATTCCGATAGCAAGGGGTTGAACCAAGCTTTGCCATTTTAAAATTTGCCGGGTCGGAATTTGGGCAATAGAGATGGTCATTACCAATGCCAGGGCGGGAATGGTTAATGATTTGGTCCATTGAGCCAGTTGGGGGCAGGTGAAACCCAGAACGAAGGCCAGTGGTAAGATAAAATTTCGATGGCCAAGAAATTTAAACATCTTGATTTCCTAAATAAAGATTTGACCCCATTTTCTTCGCTTTCCTAGTATTGGACATTTAAAAATATAATCCGAAGCGCTGGATGCAACTTATTTGAAATACTACCCTTGAGTCCGCTTGATGCGTTTGTTGGCTGCTTATATAACATTACCTTATAATTTATATCTTAATAATCATCCAAATGATTAAATTCTGCATTTTCAATCCATGTCTCGGGTCTGGAAACAAATTCAACTAAGTTTTCCAGTAGAAACATATGCTTTTTTTCTTCTCCTGCTAACTTTAAAAATATTTTCCTTTGTGATTCGATTTCAACCTTATCACTCATTTCTATATAAAACTTATAACTCTTTTCTTCAATTTCCTGGGCTTTGCGGTAGAAATTTATCTGTGGTAAGTCAAAGTCAAATACTATATTTTTTCCTTTAATTTTAATAAAGATATTCTTAGCATTCTTTAATATACCTGTTTCTGCTAATTTTGCACTTACATCGGTTTTAATCATTTGTTCAATAATATTATAATGTTTAACTTCGTCATTTGCTAACATCTTTAATATATTCTGGAGCCCTACATCATCTGTTTTATTAGCAAGTTCACTATAATAATTTTCACTGTCTTTTTCCATCTTCATGGCATATTTATAAATATTCATTTTTGTTCCTCCTATTATATATTGGACATATCTTTATTCGAAAACACCTTACAAAGTGTTATCCCCAATGTCAAGGTCTAACCCCCTATCCGTTACTAATATATCTTCTCTGCAAATCGAACTATATTTTTATAGGTACTTGTCGTCAAAATCAATTTGATTGAACTTTATACACTAGAAGTCTCTTTTCTTATTGATAAAAATTGAGCGTTTATGGCTACAATTATAGTACTTAGAGACATAAGAGCAGCACCTATAGCCGGAGAAATTATTATACCATAACTGTATAATGCTCCGACAGCAAGAGGAATCGCAATTACATTATATCCTGTTGCCCAAAACAAATTTTGAGTCATTTTACTATAAGTTGCTCTTCCAAACAAAATTAGCGAAGTAACATCTAAAGGATTGCTGTTTACCAAGATAATGTCGGCAGTCTCGGCAACGACATCTGTTCCTGAGCCGATAGCAATTCCTACATCTGCCTGAGCAAGAGCGGGGGCATCATTAATCCCGTCTCCGGTCATAGCAATAAATTCACCTTTATTCTGCAGGTCTTTTATTTTCTCCAGCTTTTCATGTGGGAGTACTTCTGCAAAATAACCATCAAGATATAACTTATTTGAAACTTTTTCGGCAATTTTTTTATTGTCTCCGGTAAGCATCCAGCACTTTATGCCTAATTTTCTTAGCTGTCTTATTGCTTCATGGGATTCCTCTCTAATATTATCAGCAAGAGTGATAACTCCAATTATTCGGTTATCAAATAGAACATAGACTAATGTTCCGGTTTCATCAACCTTAATCTCTTTTAGAATCTCAAAATTGTTTCCCCTCACATAAGCCTGGCTAACCAAGGCAATATTTTTCCCTTCTATCTTCCCTTTTACCCCTTGTCCTTTTATTACCTCAAAGTCTGATACCGGCATGGTCTTAACTTTGAGTACTTCAGCTCTTTCTATAATTCCCTTGGCAATGGGGTGTTCAGAATTTTTTTCAAGTGAGGCTGCCAACTGAATAATCTTTTTTTCATCATAATTTTTATCTGTGACAGTAACCAGGCTTACTCCGAAGTTACCTTCGGTAAGCGTACCTGTTTTATCAAACACCACAGTAGTTATCTTTCTTGAATTTTCAAATGCAGTTCTATTTCTTATCAAGAGGCCATTCTTTGCCGACAATGAAGTTGAAACTGCCGTGACCAAAGGTATGGCTAAACCTAAAGCATGGGGGCAGGTAATAACCATTACCGTAGCCATTCTTTCAATGGCAAATGCAAGATTGGGCCCGTAAAAAAACCAGTAAATGAGTGTCGCTGCTCCGGTAGTCACCGCAATTATTGTGAGCCAATTTGCTGCTTTATCCGCAAATCTTTGAGTTTTTGATTTGGATGACTGTGCTTCTTTTACCAGATTAATGACCTTGTTTAAATATGATTCTTCTCCCGTTCCTTCAACCCTTACTTCTAAAACTGCATCCCCATTTACCGAACCGCCGATGACTTTGTCTTCCAGCTTTTTATGTATCGGCTTTGATTCTCCGGTCAGCATTGATTCATCAATATAACTGCTGCCTTTGACAATTAAACCGTCGGCAGGTATTTTTTCACCTGCTTTGACTAAGATTTTATCTCCCTTTTTCAATTCAGAAATTTTGACTTCTTTTACTTCGCTTCCCTTGATTAGATGGGCAGTGTCTGGCATTAATTGTGCCAGCTTCTCCAGTGCCTTTGAAGCTCCTAAAACAGATTTCATCTCAAACCAGTGGCCCAGAAGCATCACATCTATCAGAGTAGCAAGTTCCCAGAAAAAGAACTTTCCTTTAAGACCGAAAACCACAGCTGAACTATAAAAATAGGCTACTGATATGGCTAAGGCGATAAGGGTCATCATTCCTGGCTGTTTCTTCTTAGACTCCTCAAAAAACCCTTCCAGAAAGGGCCGACCGCCATAGAAGAATATAAAACTTGAAAGAACAAATAAAATATATTTTTCTCCGGGAAAACCAAACCTGAAATTAAATAACTGCTGTATTAAGGGAGACAGCAAAAGAATGGGTATGGTGACTAAAGCTGATATTATAAATCTTTTTTTGAAATCACGCACCATTTGTCGGTGATGATCAGCATGATCATGATGTATATGTGTTTCCTTTTCTTCTATCTTTTCAAGAGTTACATTGCACATATCGCATTTTCCCGGAGCATCATACTCCATTTTACATTTTGGACATTTATATCTTGTCATTTTATTTTCTCCAACAATAAAAATTAAAAACCAAATTAAAAGAGGAGTATCTTTTTATATATTGATATAGTTACAGCCCCGAATGACATTCTATTATATTTTATAAGTTTAAATTTGTCTTTTTCTATCAAACTCAATAGCCCAT